>Ga0209700_101905_pt1 | contig 43233 bp, 28 predicted proteins | sample SiratroredBW_FD_187528 | JGI IMG/M metagenome (GOLD analysis project Ga0209700, IMG submission 187528) | Root nodule microbial communities of legume samples collected from California, USA - Siratro red BW (SPAdes) (version 2) | ecosystem: Host-associated > Plants > Roots > Nodule | place: USA... | reverse complement strand
AAAAAAAAAAAAAAAAAAAAAAAAAAAAAAAAAAAAAAAAAAAAAACCCAACAATCATCTTCATCTTCAATTTCAACTTAGAAAGTTAAATAAATAGATAAAATAAAATAAACTCAAATAAATAGAAAACAACCATTATTTCCGAACATAAGTTCCTTCTTACTAATAGAAAAATTTTCATCTTATACAGTAAAAAGGAATGTAATGTGATATGAGACATTTGAATACATTTATATAAAAAAAGTGGGAAGGATATTTGGATGCGATCTCTCAATAATATAAATTAAAATCATATAAATTATAACATTTTGTCATTATTAAATATAAGTCTTTGAATTACCATTTATCCATAATTTCCATCTTTTAAGTTACAAAATCACACAAATTTACAAATTTATAGCAAATAAATAAGATTGATTCTCATTAAATTGATGCAAATTTGAAAAAATATAATCAACACTAATTTAAATAAATATAAAAATAATATTATTAATTTTAATCAACACAAACTTTAATAAATATAAATAATAAAAATAATTAATGTTCACATCAATGTGATTGACACTAATTTTAATAAATATTGAAAATAAGTTAAATTAGTATGAAGTTAATATTAACCTTTTGTAGTGTAAAAAAAGTTAAGTTTTTTCTTTTGTTTTTTCATGATGATGATGAAAAGAAAACGGGTATGGAGAAAGTATATATACCACATGAAAACCCTTTGAAAGATGACTAAGGGACCCTTCCAAGTGACGAACTCAATGAGATCATAGCATTCTGTGCATAAATGAGATGATGCAGATATTCAATGAACCACTGCTGCACAATTGATGCAGAAATTTAATGCAGCAAATAACTAAATTTAATTTGCAATACTGCATAACTTGCAGCAAATAACTAAATTTCACCCTTTTTCATTTTTTTGTTTTTGTTTTTTTCATTTTCTTAGTTGTCTATTTAATAGGTTGAACTTTCTCTGCAGAGAGGTTTAATTTAGTTGTTGAATGTACTTTTTGTTTCTCTCCCTTAATCGTGTCTCTTTAGTCTTGTGTGTTTCTCCTTTGCATCCACGTTATTCTCTTCCATGCAAATAAGCACAAAACTATACAAGTGTCCTTTTTTTTTGTTTGAGTCTAGCCTGCATGTTTTTAATACTGCATTTATAGTCTACATCTTTCCTTTTTTTCAAAAACATGATATAAGTTTGAGTGATCATGTTGTTAAGAATGTTATTAATCAAAATAAGAACTATATTGATACTACTAGTGAAAAGACTAGTGAAAAGACTGATTAAGGGAACCAAGGGAACCAACATTCTCTGAACCAAAACAATTCGTTGGTGAGTTTTCATTTGAGAAGTTTAAAAAAGATAAAATATATTATGCATTTTTGGTATCAAGCAAGAGATCATGTTACTGATCACTCAGAGTCTCATTATACAAGTTTTTACAAAATAAAATAAAACATGTTACCATACCAAATAGCTCTCTCTCATATCACTCCTACACATGTAAGAATTGTTAAAACATCTTATTTAATTCTATACGATGTTTTATATATTTCAGAATTTTTATTTATCATTGATTATCTTAATTGCAAACTAAAGTAGAAAAATAATATTTCACGACATGATATTACCGCAGTTAATAGAAAATTATATTGAAAAAAAGCGTGGTGACATATTTGAAATTAAGTGCAACGATACCATCGCGGTTGCTGCTAGAATCACGATGGTAAGACACACAAAATTAAAAAAAAAGGAGATAGCATCGCGGTTGTAGTAAAAACCGTGGTGTTATGAGACATACCACCGCGACTGTTAAGGTGGTTTGTTAACAACCACGGTGGTAAATTCAATTTTCTTTTAAAAAAAGCAGCCTGCTGGTGCTGGTGTTATTGGTGCTGGTGGTGTGCTGGTGCTGCCTTCGTGTAAACAAAATCCATCTGGTTTTTTTTTTTAAGCAATACCAGATAGAGGACGTGACTCCCTTGAAAATGATTAGTCTAGATAAACCTCATACTTCTTGCAAGCATAAGAACAAAAGGCTTATATAAATACTATAGACACTAAAATTCTTAATAACAAAACCTGCAGTGAAGACCTATGACATCTCAAACATGGACATCCTTTTGACAAAGTGTTTCAATATATCAGTGATGTCTATCCTTACATTTCTTTTAAAGATAATAATATTTGTAATACTTGTCATCATGCAAAATAACATAAACTAGTAATAATCGTTCTAAGCACATATTTAATATATTTTATGATTTATATGGATATTTAGAGACCATTTGACATAGATTTTTTTTAATTGTGGTTTTTTTTAATTGTGGTTGATGATTATAGTCATTTTACTTAGGTTTTTCTTATAAGAAGTAAAGTTGAAACTAGAGAAGCTATATATATAGTCTTATTGACTTAATACACAATCAATTTGACATTACGGTTAAGTTTATAAGTTCTAACAATGGAAATGAATATGCTTATAAATATATGTACGATAAATTTGATATCATCCATAAAACTAGTTGTACGTAAACACGACAACCAAATACTATTGTTAAAAGAATGTATCGGCACATTCACAATGTCACCAGAACTATTCTTTTTTCAATCAAATATAACTGAAGTTTACTGGTCTTTTACTGTTATACTTGTTCATTTAATAAATATAATTCCTTATATTATTTTAACAAAAAAATATATAATGAATTGGTCTATAACAAATTACCTAATTTGTAGGAGTTAAGAGTGTTTGGTTCTTTATTTTTTGCTTGTACTATTGAAAGAAATAGGACCAAAGCTAGGATTAGCCAAAAAAATCTATCTTTCTTGGTTACAAAAGTTGAACAAAAGGTTACATTGTCTTGAATATTACTTGTTGAGAAACAATTGTTTATAGAAATATAAAATTTTATAAACATATTTTTCCTTATGTGAAGAGTAATAACAATAAAATAGAGAAAAAATTAATTGAACCTAATTTTGATTTTCTTCTTAAACCTATTTCCAGCCAAGTTTGAGCAAAATCTCTTAATACAACTGATGTTAGTGAAGATTCTCAAATTCTAAAAAGTTTAAATAGAAGTAGAAGAACTCCTAATTTTTTTGAAGCAATATCATCATTGTATTAATAGCTCTGTTGAAACAAACATTCATATATCTTATTTCTAACAATAAAAAACTTTCAGAGAGGATTTGTCATCATAATTTATTATGGAAAATTATAAAAAAAATAAAAAAAAAGGAAACAGTCTACAAAATTGAGTTAGGGTCCGAAAGTCAATTACGTGGAGGTATAGCACCCTACGACTCCATCCGAAAATGACACCTAATTAAATGACTAAAATGAATATGGTTGTTTAAAATGTTTATTTTACCAAAAAAAGAAACAAAAATGCAAGTAAAAAATATATTTTTATATTTTTTTGGTCCGACAAGGATTGACCTTCCATTCACAATAGAAAATCAGAGATCACATAATTCTACAGAAAACTTGTTTGTTGTGTTGGTATTTTTTAATTTCAAAAATTTCATATTTTTAAGATTTTACAATTTTCAATAATGAGTTTTTTTATAATGAAATGTGTCATAAAAATGGGGTGTACAAATAGACAAGTCGTTAGGTTTAGAACCCATGCTTTTTTTATAATAAGGTGTTATATGAAAATGAGGTAGCAAAGTTGTTGTGTTTAGAGCCCAAACTTTTTTTATAATGGGGTGTGGTATGAAAATAAGATGTGCCAATAACAAAGTTGTTGGGTTTATGAGTCCAAACCTTTTTCTTATAAAAATAAAGTGTGGTATAAAAATAGGGTGTGCAAATAAAAAAGTTGTTGGGTTTATGAGTTTAAGTTTTTTTTTTAATAATAATGAGGAGTGATCTAAAAATGGGTTGTGTCAATAGTAAAGTTATTGAATTTATGAGCCTAGGCTTTCTTTTTTTAATAAAAATGGGTTGTGTAATAACAAAGTTGTTAGGTTTAAAGAGCCCAGGCTATTTAAAGATTTTCAAAATGTGGGGTGCAAACAACAAATCTAAACTAGCCCAACTTTACAAATGGAGGATGCAAATATCAAAAAAGAGGAGGTGAGAACAAGAAGCAAGAAGACCCAACTTCAACCAAGGCCCAACACCTCCTCTTCTTCAAATTTAAAGTTTAAGCAAAATCTATTAATACAAATACAACTGATGTTAGTGAAGATTCTCATATTCTAAGATGTTTAAATAGAATAGAAGAACTCCTAATCTTTTAAAGCACTATCATCATCCTATTCATAGTTATGTTAGAAAAAAACTTTCATATATATTCTATTTCTACTATTATTAATTATGACAAATTGTGTGCAATCATCTCCATTATACTTTAATCATATCTTCCAATGATGAGCCTCAGTCTTATAGTGACATTGTGGAAGTTCCTGAGTGGTGTGAAACATATAAAAGGAAATAGAAGCTCTCGAATATAACCAACTTGGTTCATGATATATCTATGTTAAGACTTTATTCGGCAAATATACTGAATCACAATTAATATAGTGAATTAAGTAAAGATGTCGATTCCTCAGGGAACAATTCTGTTTTAGAATTTCAGTGTCACTACTCAATAAGCAAATTCATTTTTAAGATGATTTGATAATAATTCAAGTCAAGAAACATAAACCAACAATTAAAAATAAGTAACAATTATAAAAAGGAGTTTGCAAGATCTATAAGGACTCTAAAATTGAACTTCATCTATCTCCCTCATTCATATTTTGGATTTTCTAAAAACATACAATATCCGTAACTACTCACAATTGATGCACATATAAAAATCATTCACATTGATTCCTCTGATATGAAATTCATAAGGAAATTTTCTAAACACTAATCCCTCAGCTATTTAGTAAATTACCTAACATTAAGAACAAATGTTATATGCAATCAATACATCGAAACCTATCCCTAGTATTCCAATATATTAAATATTTTCAGCTAGGTCGGAAACTCAAAAGTACTTCTCAGTTAAATTTAAGAATCAAAATCAAAACTCTATTGATTAGATAAAATCTAACATTAAGCACAAGATGAAAATACCAATTGAATAGAAACTGAATATTATATATAAAAATCACCAAAATATGAATGAGTTCAAAAGATTACATTCAATCCCAAAGATGAAGAATTAGCTACCCATGGTAGCCATTACAATCCAATGAAATGAATATTGCAAGAGGAGAAAAAAATCTTGATTCTTAGTCGTCCGCCTCGTCCTCTAGGTCTTGCCTCCGTTCTCCAGGTCTTGATTCCGTCCTCTCGGTCTTGATGCCTTCCAAAACCATAAAAATCTCCTTTTAAACTTGGTTTTAGGCCTAGGTTAAGTGGCTTTTCTTTTGGGCCTTTCTCTATTTTAAACTTTTTATTTCTTTTCTTCATGAATATTCCAATCTATCATTTTCTTCATTCTTTTATACCTGAAATTTCACAATAATTGAGATTAAATTATTTCCTTTAACTCAGGACTGAAAAATATAAATTTAAATCCAAAAACTCTAAAATTGGGAGTAATTACTATTTTAAATAACACTTAAATGTACTCAATATTTCTCATGTATAAAAATACTCAAAATTGGTACTTATCAATCTACCTCATGCTAAAATTCTCACTGGATGTAAATGGGTGTTCTGAATAATTAAAGTACAATGTAGATGGTAAAGTAGAAAGACACAAACTAAATTGGTCCTGAAGGTTACACCTAACTCTAAGGCATTGATTACATGAAAACTTTCTCTCTAATTGCAAAGCAACTATAATCAAGTTACCTCTTGCTTTAGATTCTATTCATAATTGGCATTGACAACAAATGGATGTAAGTAATGTTTTATATGCTACCACCTCCTAGATTGGTTATTTCAAAATTTAGTCAAGTTGGTAAGTTTAGAAAATCCTTATATCATCTAAAATAAGTAGGTAGGCAGTGATTTTCTAAGTTACCTTCCTTTCTAAAAGGCATTAATTTTATTCAATCTAGTGTTTATTATTCATTATTCACAAAGAGAACGTGTAATTCTTTCATCATTTTCTTTGTGTATGTAGATGATATAATACTTTCTGGGAGATTTTTTTTCAAAAATACAACATGTCACACAAATTCTTGACAAAACCTTCAAGATAAAAAGACTTAGGAAAACTTAATTACTTCTTTGGCCTTGAGGTGTCCCAATCAGTATAGGTATTGTGACGTCCTCAAATTATCTTATTACTATTATTATTATTATTATTATTATTATTATTATTTATTATTATTATTGTTATTATTATTATTATTATTATTATTATAATATATATTATGACTAAAATTTTCACAACTAATTATTCAAAGAGTGGGTATTGAGAAGACTTAACTTGAAATTATTTACTATTATTTCAATTTACAGAATATACTAAATGTTTTATTTGATCCATACTCTTGCCTAAAAATCAATCTCAATCATACGGAGTTCTTTTTATATTGTTTGTTTATTCTCGAATTCAAAATAAATAAATAAATAATTATTTTTTTTGACAATTATATGTAGAGTAAGTATATACGACCATTTAGTGCAAAACATTTTGATGTGACATATACATGTATAGATTATATTTATATAATGGATATGTAAATGAATATTTTATATAATGTAGTTTTGTATAATGTAAACTTAATGATTTCTAAGATTGTAATATTTTCTTCAATATACACATATTTTACATAATTGTTTCACATATATTCTTTCTATTATACAAAATTCTTCCTTATACTAATTATATAATATGTTTCTTATCATTAGTTTACATTATCTTGTTGGTAGGTATAAATTGATCAGGAGATTATTGTATATTGTCAGTGACAAGAACAAAGTTACAACTACAGTTCCATCCAACCCTAATGGAATGTCCTGATTTTGGGCAAAGGTCAAATTGGAATTTGCAATTCTTTTAAAAGACACATAATTCTCAACTACATTAGTGCTCCAGCCATATTACCCGAGAAATAAGCCAAGATATCAGCAGTGAAGGAGCATCCATCAATCTTTGATCTAAAATTTGATTTAGTTCATATTCAAAAAACAAGAGAAAAAAAAGGAAAAAGTGATACATAAGTTGTGAAATTAAGTTCACATATAAAACAATTTATAAATAAAATTTTCAGATTTAAGAAAGATTTGGAGTAAACACTACAGTGACTAGTCAGGACAAATAAGCATCTACACAATCACCTCTGTAATTCAAGATGATTACATATTGATTAACATCCACTCATTTAAATCTCCAAGGATTAAACCTTCATCTAACAAGTTCTCCAAATCACTATGTACGTCATGATCATGAGACATATAAAATTAAAATCAATACAATAAAACCGATGTAATAAAAATAGGGAATATAGTGAAACCAATGCAGCATATTTTTTGAATAGTAAAATAGTGAATTTGCAGTGAATTTTAGTGAAACCAATAAAAATTTTAGTGAAATGAGAGTATTGCAACAAAGATTAAAGAAGGTGAGGTTAGGGAGGCCTCCGTGGAAAATAAAATTACAAATCAATTAAATATTATGTCTCATTTCCCTTATCTATTTGTTGGAAATCAAGAATTTTAACCCCTTGATGCTTTTCTTTTTCTTTAACTTTCTTAGATGATTTATGCATTGAGTATCTCTCTAGGAAAATTTGGTAATAACTACTTCTAGTGTAGATTGAAGTTTTTATTTAGATTCTAAGTATGATTTGAATTTTAGTTTATGTAATCATGAGGTCAAAAGTAAAATAAGGGTGGACTTATGTCCTTTTAGGTCATTTTCTTAGTTTATTATTATCTATTGCATTTAATGCTCGTAAATTTTTATGTTTTCTGTATTTGTCTCTTCATTTAAGTTAAATTTTTATTATTAATATGATTACTCATATTTTACAAAAAATTAGGTAGATGTTTTCTATAATTATTAATTGATTGAGGAACTCATCAATCTCTTCATTTAAGTTAAATTTTTATTATTAATATGATTACTCATATTTTACAAAAATTATATAAATGTTTTCTATAATTATTAATTGATTGGGAAACTCATCAATTAGTTTAAGAATCTTACTTTCACTCTTTCAAAATCCTTTCAGATTTAATTTTTCTCACATCTTGATTACACATTTGTTTAGACTTGAATTAATTAAAATAAACTTATGGTTAGATACAAACTAGCTTATAACTGTTTCATATAGGTAAATATTTTATGTATTCAAATTCAACTGTTTAGGTTAGAAAAATAGTTAAATTATAAGAATTGGTCTTTAAAATTTGACCTTACAAAATGATCTCTTAAAATCCGAACACAACTTTCTACCATCCCAACACCCAAAATGGAATAGCTAAGGTCTTCTCCCAAAATTTGAATTCATAGTCATCTTCCAAGATCCAACTTTCTAAATTTCAAACCGACTTCCTACCATCCGAACACTCAAAATTAAATTGTCAAGGTCATCTCCCAAAATCTAACTTTCTAAAATGCAAACCAACTTTCTACCATCCGAACACCTAAAACCAAATTGTTGGGTCATCTCCCAAAATCTGACTTCCTAAAATCTGAACCGACTTCCTACCATTCAAACACCCAAAACCGAATTGCTAAGGTTATCTCCCAAAATCCAACTTTCTAAAATTCGAACCAACTTTCTACTATTCAAACACCTAAAACCGAATTGCTAAGATTCTCTCAAAATCCGAATTCATAGTCATCTCCCAAAATTTGACTTCCTAAAATCTGAACCGACTTTCTACAATCCAAACACTCAAAACCGAATAGCTAAGGTTATCTCCCAAAATTCGATTTCATACCATCCTAACAAACAAAATTGAATTGCTAAGGTCATCTTCCAAAATTTGACTTCCTACCATCCGAACACTCAAAATTGAATTATTAAGGTCATCTCCCAAAATCCAACTTCTTAAAATCCGAACCAACTTCCTACCGTCCAAACACCCAAAACCGAGTTGCTAGGATCATCTCCCAAATCTGAATTCATAGTCATCTCTCAAAATCCAAGTTCCTGAAATTCAAACTAACTTTCTACTATGAACACTCAAAACCGAATTGCTAAGGTCATCTCCCAAAATTCGAATCGACTTCCTATCATTTGAATATCCAAAACCGAATTATTAAGGTCATCTCCCAAAATTCGACTTCCTACCATCCGAATAACCAAAACTGAATTGTTAAGGTCATTTCTCAAAATCCAACTTCCTATCATTCAAACCGACTTCTTACCATTCAAACACTCCAAACCAAATTGCTAAGGTCATTTCCTAAAACTCAACTTCCTAAAATCCGAATCGACTTCCTACTATCTGAATACCCAAAACCGAATTGATCTAAATAGTCATATATATAATTTTCTTTAAAATGAAAATTAATAATAATAATAATAATATATTTATATTTTCATAATATTACATGTGTTTATGTTTCTCAACTTAAATATGTACTTGATATTCTTAAAAAATTGAAGTACTTGCAACCAAACCTTGTTGTACTCCTGTAACCAGATTTATTTAAAAAAAACACTCTTAAAAGATATAAACATGTATCATTAATTAATTGGTAAGTTGTTATATCTTATTAATACTATACCATAGATTCTATGTTATTCAATTCTTTAAGTCAAGTCACTTTTTACATGCTCTCACCATAAGCAATTTAAGTGTTGTTCAACATATTGTGAAGTATAATTTTCTTGGATATAAGACCTTTTTATTCCAAGCAATTTATACATTCAAATTAAAAGGTTTATCTATCGAACTCAAACCGGACAACATGTCCTCATATATTGGACATTCAATCAGTTTTTTTTTTTTCATCTTCATTTTCGTTGGATCTTCTCTCTTCTGCTAGAAATCAAAGTTGTATAGTCTACTATCTCTATATCTTCTTCTTAAACCTAACATCGAGTTCTTGTTGCTCTCACATATAAAATACGTAACACGTGTTATTTGTTGCTCTCACATATAAAATACGTAACACATGTTGTTTGTTGCTCTCATATGTAAAATACATAACACATTATAATCAATCGGAAACACACATAACATATAATCCTAGTTTTCATGATCAAACAAAACATGCAGTGTTTGTAAACAATTATATACCAAGTTGTTTCCGTTACTTCTTATCTCATCCCTAAACCCTAAATATATTTACAAAACCTATCTGAACTATAAAACTTTAACCTCGTCGCAACGAAGCTCGGTCTGATAAACATATACCATGCTGCTGCTTGAGGGAGGTTTTGAGTTTCGCACTTTTTTTTTTTTTTTTTTTTTAATTTTTTTTTTTTTTTATTTTTTTTTTTTTTTTTTTTTTTAAGTTTTTTCGTTTTCTAAGTTGCTTATTTAATAGGCTAAGCTGTGTAGAGGGTTAGTTGTTGAATATATTCTTATTTTCTTTCCCTTCACGTGTCTCTTTCTTCTTCGGTGTTTCTCCCATGCATCCACGTCACTCCCTTTCATGCGAATAAGCACAGAAACTATATAGGTGTCACTTTTTTCTTCACATATAACTTGCATGTTTTTAATACTACATATTTGCCATAGAAGAATTGTAATAACTTTTTTCTTCACTAAGCTTCTTTCACTGTGTTTCTTCCAGATTTTTCATTTTTCATTCCCTCCTCATAAATCCTATGTGACGAAAACTAAATAACAAATCACACGATATACCTCAAGTTTTCAAAGAGAAATCTCACCACTATCTACTACTTTAAAAAGTTAAGAAACATGTTAATGTATAATTATTTAAGTGAGTTAAACTAAGGTGGCACTTTTTGTTTTTTTGTTTTTAAAGATGAGACATAAAATTTAGAACCAAAGTTAAGAAAGTAACATAATTTTCAGAAAAAAAAAAAAAAAGAAGAAGAAAGTACATATTCGCTTTCCATTAAAATGTTACATCGGAACTCGCAGCTCAACCTCTAACATTAAAAGCGTTGTTGACAAAGGGTTTAGCTTCAATTAATTCATGTGGTCCTACAATTTCTACAATTTTTTCCAAGTCATGTAAAACACTGAATTGTGTGCCATAGAAGCAATTAATTAATGTATTACTCCTTTTTTATTACTATGATATTGATACAAGATTCGATATAAAAAATAAATAAAAAAGTATTCATTTCTCCACATGGTTTCAGGTTCGAATCTTGAATCACATGTTATACTTTTATCGTTTACTATAATTCATTTAAAACTGCACTTTACTTCCAACAAAACGTTTTAATTCTTTACAATTTTTTTAATTTAATTATGAAGTATTACGTACGAATAATTATAGATAAATTTAACATGATTTATAAATTTTATATATGAATTTATTTATATAAAAAATTTATAATTTTTTAAATAATATTAATAATTAAAATTATTAAAATATTATTAATAATATTATTAATATTGTTAATAATAATAATATTTACATTAATATTATTAAAAATATTAATAATAATAATATTAATATTATTATTAATTATTATTGCATTATTATTATTTTTATTCATTATATTATTATTAATAATATTAATGTTATTATTAATAATATTTTTAATAATATTAATATATTATGATAAATATTATTATTACTATAATTAATATTTTTAATTATTAATATTAGTATTATTATTATTAACATTATTAGGATCATTTTGTCTCTTAATTTTTTTTGCATTATTTTGATCCTTAAATTTTTAATTACCCTTAAAATTGAACAAAGTTTCACGTATTTTAAAATTTAGAGATTAAGATTGCCTACAAAATACAAGAGATCAAAATTAATTAAAAATTAAGAAACCAAAATTTGCGAGAAAAATAATTAGAGACCAAGTTTGCAAATTTCATAAAATATACATTGACCAAAATTACAATAAATTGTATTATTTAAATATGTGTAGAATTAAATTATTTTTGTTTTGTTTAAAACGAAATTAGACTTTCATATACTAGTAGCATTATTAAATAAACATATATATAACTATATTACAATTTGCAAAAATAAAATTATAAAGGTACAAATTAATACAACTTTCATGAAGTAAAATTATGATGACGACAAAACTAGTAAACAAAAGTTGACTATATATCTCAAACAAAATGAGATCAAAGGAATAGAACTTCATGATAGTGCTATTTCATTTGATTTCATCTACTTTCACACAATCCAAAAGGTTGTAACCAAAGGATAAACTCAAACTCTAATCAAGCAAAGACTCATTCATGAACATGAAATTATAAACGTGTGGAACTACTATTCTATGGTGATTTATCTTCCACACTCTTCTACAAAGATTTTCCCAAACGTTTCCACTTGTGTGCCAACTTTGACATTGCCCTTGTGGAGGACCCCTCTTCCATCATAGCACACTTAGCAAGCTTCTTCAGCTCCTTCACTCTCCTACCAATTTCTTCACCCTCCAAACCCTCCATGAGACCCTTTATGAGCTTCACAATTTCCTCCTTCTTCACTACCTCATTACTCTTACAAGTGTTCATCTTTGGCCTCAGAGCAACCTTCAATCCATCTGTCACCAAAGCTGCATTGCTTCTTTGTTCAGCAAACAAAGGCCATGCTAGCATTGGCACTCCATGCACCACACTCTCCAAAGCCGAGTTCCAACCACAATGGCTCAAAAATGCACCAATTGACCTGTGACCTAGCACTTCCATTTGTGGGGCCCACCCACACATCACCAAGCCCTGACCTTTGGTCCTCTCTAGGAACCCCAAAGGCAAAAAATGCAAAGGGTCATCCACCAAACCCCCATCACTAAAATATGTAGCACTTGCCCTATCATTTGGTGCTCTCAGATTAACCCACAGAAACTTTTTCCTACTCAACTCCAACCCTAATGCAAGTTCATTTATTTGCTCTTGGGAAAGTGTGCCACCACTTCCAAAAGACACATAAAGAACTGAACTAGGTTGTTGTTTATCTAACCACAATAAACACTCACACCTACTTTCAGAGCCACTGGGTCCACTCTGAGTAATAGGCCCAACTGAATACACAGGAGGGTAATCACCATTACCATGTAGGGTTATTGCTTTTGTTGCTTCTTCTTCCAACTCCATGAAGCTATTCACCAAGATACCATCATTAGCATTAAGGTACCTTTGGCAGCGTTGAAGGAAAAACTTGTACGCCAAACTTCCTCTATCTTGCATACTGTCTGGAAGATCACAGCCACGAAAAGGAACACAACCAGGGAGGTGGATCAAACCAGGATGATCCTTGTACTCACATGCAACCTCTTCATCCAAGGTTTGACAATGAAAGCAAATGGACAGCACCATGGTGGAGCAAGGGAAGTATATGTAGGACAAGACGTTGAGTTCCTTGCCAAACTCTAGAGCCTCAGGAGCCATGGAGTCAGCAATGAGAGCAGTGATGTCTGCGGTTTTGGAAAGTGATATTAGGGTTTCTCTGACGGAGGGCATGGCTCGTGAGGCTGAGAGCTGAAGCTGGATTTCCACGGAGACCCCTTTGTGGTCTTGGAAGGTCTCCAAGGGGAGGAAAATGCAGTGGATGTTGGGAGGGAGGGAATCAAAGAAGAAGGACTTTGAGGGGGAAGAAGAGAAGGTGGGAATGATGCATGTGACGTGGAAGGTGTTGGGGTGAAGATGGAGGAGTCGTTTGGCGAACTCAAGGACTGAGACTTGGTGGCTGAAAGCGGGGACTGAGACTATGGCTATGTGGGGTGTTCTTGGTGAGGAAGCCATGGGAAGAGGTTACGGAGAAGGGGGAAAAACCAGAGAAAAGGGTTTTGTAGAAGGTGAGAACAGAGACAGAAGATAACAATGGAGACAGCAAAGTAAGATACGAAGGAGTTTGTAGAAGGTGTGTTTGGTTTCATGAGAAAGGTAGTTGGTTGCTTTTATAATTCATTATTATGGTTTAGAGAGACAATTAACAACGTTAAACACGTGTGCATACTGTATTACAGATCACTATCAATATCTATATGTATATCTATATGCATGCTGTATTACAGATCAATATCTATATCTATATTATATACAAATATCTTTTTTTCCATCACGGTGCTGTAATGTACTTACACCATTATGGTTTAAAATGAAAAAAGAAATTATCGAAATGGGTGAATGGTGTGTGAATGACACGATTTCATTAAAAAAATAATATAAGTTTTCAGTTGAACACTATCTCATTTAAGTTAAAAGAAATTGTGTAAGAAATAGATTAACTAATTTGTATTTTAAAAAAATTAAAATAATTAAGTATAATTATTTAAAAATAATTATTTATAGTTAAAACTTTTATTTTAAATTCAGAATTAATTAATTAATTACATTTAATGCCTTTAGTGATAATCAAAATTAGTATCTGTTAGTACAAGCACATATATTAAAATATTAGTAATTAAAAAGAATTAATTAAACATATTAAATATAATTAAACACATATATTAGTACAAGCACATATTAAATGTAATTAAACACATTCAAAACGAAATTTTTAGTAATGAATAATTTTTTTAATTAAATTACTGTCTTACACAATTTCTTTTTTATTTAAATGTTGGTATAATTTACCTATTTTGATAATAAAAAAATTATTTATTTTCCACAATTATGTTGGTATAATAATTTACACTATTATGAAAAAATCCACCTCATTTTTTATAAAACTTTTACAGGTATAACTTAGGGAGATGGCTTTTTCAAATTATTTACTGAAAAAATTATTACAATAAATTTATAAAAAATATATTTTATTATAATATTTGAAGTTATTTACTATAATAGCTGTCGACATCTATTTCCAATCATGGAAAAACAACTTTTGTGCTGTCACTAAACTTTTATGCTTAGGGAAAACAAAATTGACAACAGCTTTCAGTGCTCTCACTATCAATTTTCACAATGTGCTTAGAAATTTCAAGCATCAACAAACTTCTACAAGTAGGTAGAGCACATTTTAAACCAAAATGTGAAAGTACCGAAAAGAAAGGAAAAGAAAACTCAAAGTCTACAAATATATGCTACGTAGAACAGATTTTAAACAAAAAAATGTTTGAAAAGAGAGGAAAAATGGTACGTCAAGGCAGTCAAATAAAGTAGATTCAATATCTCAATGTTCTTATTCTTATTATCAACAAAAACAACAATCTCCAAAGGTTTGTGTAATAGTGTTACGAATAATTTCTTTCCTTTATAAACTCTTGTCCTACAAAATTAATTTGGAAGCTTTGGTCAACATTTGAGCATATAATAAAGTTTTACACGTTAAAAATGTATTTTCTAATTTTTGTTTTCCATTCTCAACTAAGATTTTGTTGTTATTTAGAACACTGAGTTTGATATTTTTGTCTTTCAAAAGGAAAGATGGATGTTTGTGGCTAGAATAGTGAGTTTGTGGTTCATATCTCATATAGTCTACAAATTTAAAGTATTGATAAACTTATGCGACGGTGGGCAAAACATATTTTAATCCAAAATATTGAAGTTCTGAAAAGAGAGGAAAACATTGCCAAACTTATGTCTTAGAGAAACTGAATCACAGAAACTGAAGGAATTTTATTAATTATTCATGTATAAAAATATATATATGTATTACAAGGGTTTATATCACTAAAAGAAATTAAAATTACAAAAGAACAAAATCCGTATCTAATAACTATAAATCTGTATATAATTGTTCTACATACATGTAATAATTTTTTAGGTATTTCGCATACGAAATTTATTTTATATGTAATTTATCTATGGAACTTTACACAAAAAAAATTATATAGATAACTTACATGCGAATTTCAAATATTTATGTAACAAATTATTTTTTAAAAATTAATTTACGATTTTTTCTTAGAAGTTGTATTATTACTATCTTATACTATTTTTATTAATATTAAGATTATTTTCAATATAATTCTAACTATTATTAGAGTTATTAATATTATTGATAATATGTTCTAAGTGAGGATCAAATTCAAGTATATGTTGTACATTAACACATTCTTAATTGGACAGATATATATTTACCTATTTTTAACTCGACAGTTATACACTAACTTAATCTTAACTAGATAGTTGTATGCTTGCTATTCTTACTAGCATTCTCTAGAACTCAAGAAGAAGATTTTTCAAAATAAAATTTCTTCACATTGAGTTTGCTTCGAAAAAACATAAATCGAGTTGAAGATAACAACTTTTTCAAAATATCTACCGATTGATCAAGAGCAAAAATATGATAGATACAGTTGTTTGGCCAAGATTTTCTCTCTGACAAAAAAAATCAATCTCCATGTATTTAGTACAATTAAACAAAACAAGATTGTGAGCAATGACTACACTGGAGTAGTGTAGGAAATCTGCAATTTTGTGAACAGAGTAGAAATCCATGACAATTCAGTAGAAGTTTCAGTCAAACTTCTATACTCTGCCTCAGTACTAGAGCGAGCAACAACTTGTTTGCGAGATCATCAAGATATTAAATTTGGACTAATAAAAATAGTTGCTCCTGAAGTAAAGCATCTATCATCAACATCTTATGCCCAATCAACATCACAAAACACTTTTAATGATAACAAACGATCAAGAGATGCAAGTTGAAACTGCAATCCATGAGACAAAGTGCTTTTAAGATACGGTAATACGCGTCTCACCGCCACCCAGTGAGAATAAAGAGGTTTGACCATGAATTGACAAACTTCGTTAAGAACAAAACTTATTTCTAGTTCGTAATACAAAGTTATTGAATAATAATGGAAATAAGTGATTCGAAAATTCAATTACTAATCAATGACAAAAAATTATTTTGGAATTTAATGACCAAATATTTGGTCACTTTAAATTAGTCACTAAATCAGTCATTATGACTACAATAAAAAATTATTTTATTCATTAATAACAATTTAAAAATTAAACATTTAAGGATATTATTTAAAAAATTAAAAATAATTAAAAGAGAAAAGTCATTTGAATTCGTCCACCAATATTCGTTTAGGTTTTCACTGCTTCCTCCAAGACGATCACCGCTGCTTCCTCCAAGTCGTTCACAGTTGCTTCCTCCGATTTGTCATCCTGACTTGAATTCGAAACACCAAAATTGTGAAATCAAAACACCCAAATCAAAATTGAAACCCATCCAAGTCGTTCATCGTTACTTTTTCCAATTCGTCATCTAAACCGTCTCAAATTGAAAGTAAGGGAGCGTGAGATCCAAACCGTGAGGAGTGAAAAACCCTAATCTAAAAATAAAAACCTAAATATCCAGTCAAGAGTGAAGTGTGATTCAAGCTTCATTCTCATTTAGTGTTTCGCATTGCACTATCTTCAACAACTATCGTTATGACGGCCTAAACCAGTGGTGAGTCAAATGAGACATTTAGAGGCTTTATTTATTAGGTACTGAAATATTTATTAACATTCTTTCTCTTTCATTTGTTGTTGATAATGTTCACAAGATATTTATTGTGTGTTATGTTGTTATCATTCAAAGGTTAGGTCATTAAACCAAAGCTTGATAGACCTTGAAGAGTTCTTGTCACCACATGTGCATGGGATCATGATGGTAAAAGAATTGTTGGTGGTGTAGGACACGGTACAATCGTAAACATTCTATATTCTCCACCTCAATCAGACTAAATATTTTAAATTTTGAAACCAAGTAGTAACTCAACCAGTTGTTTATAATTTTGAAAAACAGACAATGTGTCACCCTTAAACTTTATTGGAAATATCTAATTATATCTAGGAAAAAACATCAACAAAAGAAACATAATATTTGTACCTTGCATAAGAAGTAAAATGAGCAAGTCCCTAAAGATCAGTAAACACAAGTTCTAAGGGAGAATAAACAGATTTTGAAGCATGAGATGGAAACTTATATGATTTACCAGCACAATAGGATGAGCAAAAGAAATAATCAACTTTATTAGACAAAGAAATTTTACAATGTTTGAGTACAATTTGCATAATATGACTATTTGGATGACCAAGTCTATTGTGTCACATATGAAAATTGTTTATAGAACACATATTATTTATACTAGACTTATGAGTAAAACACTTGGAAGATGACGACAACTGAGATGACTCCAATTGAGAATGAAACTAGAGATTATTGAATGACTAAAGTTCATCAACACCAACAATACCTTGAAGAAGAACTTTATTTGTCCCTTAAGATTTAACAAGACACTTGTCAAAATGAATCTCAAAGAAAACAAAATTATGTTTGTCAAATTGACTAACACTTAATAGATTTTTGGTGATGGAAGGAACATAGAATAAATTGTTTAGCTTTAGAATGACATATGAATCATAAGGTGAAACAAACAAAGAAACACAACACCACAAATACTCAAAGCTGCATCGTTGCCCATAAAAGTTAGATCAGGACCATCAAATTGTTGAAGCTACTTTATGTTGAGATTCACTAGTAACATGAAAACTTGCTTCGAATCTGGTATCCAGGATGTATTAGTGTTTCCTTGAGAGGTGGGCTTCATGAACATTGCAATAGGTTGAGCGTGATGTCCAAACTTATTGTTATTAGAATTTATCCCAATGTATTGGATGTCTTATATGAACTAGCTGAATAAGGAATACATTGTTGTGTGGCTAGATTGATAAAACACAGTGATTCATGAGGTTGATACGAAACATCATACCTGAAATGACAAACATTGGTTGTATAACCAAACTTAAGACAAATATAACACTGAAAATTGGCAAACCAACCATCACCAAGACCTCTACCAAAACCAATAACACTAATATGAGAAGAAGTTCCATTATGAGAACCTTCACGACCATAGGATACTTGAGTATAATTAAGTGATAGTGATACTAAAGTTTGTGCCTCCTGAACATAACAAGTGAGAAAAAATGGCACGAAAATAATCAGACAAAAGAGACTCGGAGAAACTCTATCTAATCAATCTCTAGAGGTTTGTGTAGTAGTATTACTTACAATTTCTTTCCTTTGTAAGCTCTTTAACCTACAAAACTAATCTAGAAGCCTAGTCAACCACTACAAGAAATTTCATATTTATTAACAATGAACATATGTCGATAATGTCAAAATTTTGTCGATAAATTGAAAGTACTATCAAAATTCCAATGACCAAAATTTTGCTAATAATTACCAACAAATTCCGTAAATAAATATTATGAATATTATTTCTATTATTAATGTTATTAATAAAAGGGACTCAAATCTAAATCTTACAAATATACATAATTTCTAATTACTACGAGATAAGCTTTTATAGTAAATTAATTTACATATTTAACATATTAAAAATCATTTTGACTAAGTAATTCTAGATTCAATCTTAGAGGTTGATAATGATATATTATAAGTGCATTTTTCTGATAATACAATAAGTTGAATCTTCATGTTCTTTTAAAACTACTCTTAATTCTGTTTTAATCCAAAGTACTTATATTGTATTTGTGCATATTTTTCAAATGGACATAAATTTATGATATGAAGCTTTATGTTGATAACTTTATTGAAAGTTTAATATACTTATATTTCACATTTTAACCTATATATTATACTTTCCTTTACATTAATCTTAAATACATCTTGAAGTCATTTTGAAAAGTTACCTTAAGTTGTGTATTTTCTAGAATGTAATAGATCTCAAGTAATAGAATGTAATACATGGACATAAAGTTATGATATAAAATTTTGTGTTGCTATCTTCATCTATTACTTACATATATCTATATTCACATTCCAGACCATTTAGTTCTCGAGTACCTTGATATCTAATTCTCTTCCATCAGGTAAATAAAATGTATGTTTTAGTTTTCATAATAATTTTATATAAATCTATAATAAATTAAGAGAGAATTACATTAATTTAGCGTGTAGCTTATAAAATATAATTATATAATAAATTCATATTACCGTAAAATAATGCTATTTTAAACCCTAATTACAAAATTACACAGAAGCAATTTTAAAGTGTGTATAAAACCAAAATAAAACATATTGTAAAAATAAAAATCCCTATGGAGCGTTTTTAGATACCTCTGTTTTCAGCTCCGGCCACCGAGAGCAGTTGCACCACCGACAAATACTGCGCGACCACCGCCGTTGCTGCCGGAATATTTTCGACGGTAATCGGCGCCGCTAGGGGAAAATTTTCGTCGCCGGATTCAAAAACAGTGTTATGATATTCACATTTAGTTAAGTGAATATTTATTTATTTAAAATTTGGGTGGTTTTCACTTTTAGTTACTTCTTCTGTGAACTGAACACGAAGCTCTCAAATGGCGAAGGTTGAAAGCAGCATGGCTCGGGTGATTCTGGAGCCACACGCGCAGTTCGACCTCACCGCCCACTCACGCGCCAGTTCCATTCGATCGCTCGCACTCGCCACGCTGCCGCACGCGCGACGCCACCGTGCTGCCGTCCTCTACGTCGGCACTCAGTCGGGAACCGTCTTCTCCCTCTCCGTGGACACCGACGACGGTGACGGCCCCCCGAACGACGCCGTTCTGCGGAAGCTCTCGTTCCTGCGGAGCGTGTCGGTGAGCGACGCCGCGGTGGAGTGCATTTCGGTGATCGAGGAGCTCGGGAAGGTTCTGTTGCTCTCCGATGGGGCTTTGTTCTTGGTGGACTCGGAGCTCTCGAATCGCGCTTCGAAATTGAGCTTCTCGAAGGGAGTATCGGTGGTCACGAGGAGACGGTTCAGGAACGGGGAATCCGAGGGTGGGGGTTTGGGTTTGGGTTCGGGGCTAGGTTCGGGGTTAGGGTTGTTTCAGAAATTGAGAATGAACTCAATGAAGGAGGGTGAAATGCAGAGTGAGGGAGGTTGTGTTTTTGCGCTTGTTGTTGGGAAGAGGTTGATTCTTGCGGAGCTTGTCTTGGGGAATAGGAATGGGAAGAGTGAGAGGGATGATGGTGGTGGGGGCTCTCTTGTGGTTTTGAAGGAGATTCAGTGTGTGGATGGGGTTGTTAGTGCCATGGTGTGGCTTAATGATTCTATTGTTGTTGGTACTGTGAATGGGTATAGTTTGATTTCCTGTGTGACTGGGCAGAGCAGTGTGATCTTCTCGCTGCCGGATGTGTCGCGGCCGCCGAGGTTGAAGCTTCTGCACAAGGAGTGGAGGGTGCTGCTGTTGGTGGACAATGTGGGGGTTATTGTTGATGCACACGGGCAGCCAGTGGGAGGGAGTCTGGTGTTCCGGAATGGGTTGGATTCGGTTGGAGAGATTGGTTCTTATGTGGTTGTGGTGAGTGATGGGAAGATTGAGTTGTATCATAAGAGGTATGGTGGCTGTGTTCAGGTTTTGCCGTTTGGTGGGGAAGGAGTTGGGCGATGTGTTGTTGCTAGTGAGGAAGATAGGGATGGGAAGCTTGTTGTTGTTGCCACTGCTACCAAGGTATGTTCTAGTTTGAATCTAGTGACACTGATAATAATTTAGATTATAACCATTAATTGATGATATACTTGTGATACGTGTTTGGATGGTCGGTTTGCTGGTTTTTTGATTTTTTGGTATATGTGGAATGATGGATTGTTGAGGTAATCTGAATATGGACTAGTTCATAATAACGATGAATATGCTGTGTTGTTTTTTCACAATTTAAAGACTTGGATACTTCATAGATACATATAGGTGAATTGTATTAGAATATTTGTATTGGATGCATAAATCAAATGCAAGTATAGGTGCTTAATAGCTTGTGATTGATTTTAGTCCTAGGTTATATTAACGAATTTTAGTCTCATTAAAGCATCACATTACATTGCTTAATAAGTATATGATCGAAAATACATAATTTTTATTTAGTGTAAAATTAATATGTCATCTAGCACAAAAACAGGTGTGTGGCTGATGAACAAAGTAAAACGTGAACATAGACACCAGTACAAGATCAGAACAAAGGCAAACTTGAAGGCTTCAATGTGGGCATGGCTGAACTAGGTCAGAATATAGGAGAGATCAAATCAGAGAATGCTCAAACACAGGACAGAGCAAAACATTAAAACAGGGTTTAGAAGTTCAGAACAGAGAACAAAGTCTGTGGTGGGAAACTGATCTTTGGGAGTTGAGAGAGGAGTTGAAATTGGTTGTAAGTGTCTTCCATGAGCAGATAGTCGGGAGACACAACAAATTATGTGAAAAAAGGCATCCACAAAGGAATTGTAATAAGAAAAACCATCAGAAGAGGGAACAGGTGAAGGTCCTCACAAGTCACTATACACTATTCCAAAAGGTGATTCATAGGTTCTTAAGGAAGCTTGAGAAGATTTATGTGCTTTGCCCATGGAACATGCTGAACAAAAAGGCATAGAACTTTTACTATAAAATGGGATATCCTAGTCTACGATGCCAAGTATGTAGTACATTGAGATTAGGATCTCCTGATCTAAGATGCCAAGTGTAGGCACTGCTTGTAGTACAATTATTAGAAATAGGGGTATTAATACAACGATTACTAGAACAGACAACAATACTCAGGCATAAACTAAAGACTTGAAAACTGAAAGAGGCCATAAGAAATACTTCATTGAATTTTTGAAACGTATATTACAAAGTCACAGAAAAGTATATCTCTAACAAAAGAAACAAAAAGAAAAAGATAACAAAAGGAAAGAGATGAAATGAAAATAAAACAATTAGAAAAAAGAATGAAACCTTAAATAGAGTCCTTGGAGGTCACTTGAGAGGGGTGGTAACTGAGAAAGAAGGGTCATTGCGAGAGAGATTGCTGAAGTAGAGAATGTATCAGTGAGTGTTTGTGGTAGTTGGTTTTTTGTTACAAATGGTTTAATATAATAAAACAAATTGAAAACACAAAATACCCAAAATACGAAAGGATCATTAAGTGAGGTTATTTAAGAGTTTTCACAGGTTTTCCTGTTGTGGAAGCAAAATTGCCTAAGTCTTGGCATTTTTGGGTGTTCCGTGCTCGAACGCATCTGCTCCAGGCACGATTTGTAAATGCCATGCAAAATAGAGACGTTGTGATACAAAGTGTTGTGGTTTGGATTTTTGTTATTCTATTACTTGTAGTTTTGTTAATGTCATTTAAAATTTGAACTGTTGATTATGCCTCAATTATTAGAGCCTACGTTGTGTTAATTTATTCTGTTTTCAAATTAAAAATAATTTGGACAGTTGCAGTCCTAGCTCATTGAAGTATTTAATTATTTTCCGTATCTTTCTAGGTAGTGTGCTATCAGAAAGTACCTTCTGTAGAACAAATAAAAGACCTTCTGAGGAAGAAGAACTATAAGGGAGCCATATCCTTGGTGGAGGAGCTCGAGTTAGAAGGGGAAATGTCAAAAGATTTGCTCTCGTTTGTTCATGCTCAAGTGGGATTCCTCTTGCTTTTTGACTTGCATTTTAAAGAAGCAGTGGACCACTTCTTGCTTTCCGACACGATGCAACCTTCTGAAGTATTCCCATTTATAATGCGTGATCCAAATAGATGGTCCTTACTGGTACATTGTGTTTGTCTCTATTTATATTACTGCCTTAAGTTTGTTTCAAAATTGTGTTCTTTTCACTTTTCAATCTTTTGTTTTAGTTTCGAGACAGGATAGTGTTTTTGACCTTTAGTTTTAATTATTGTTTGGATTGGCAGTTTTAACTGTTGTTGTCTGGAGCCTTACTTTTTACTATTGGATCCTTATTCATATATCAATTCCTAATATGTTCTAATCGAAATTTAGAAGAAAAAAATCAATATTCAAAACTAGATACATTATAATCAAGAATTATTTTCTGTTCAAATTTAAATAGAGATATTTGAAGCAAAATATTTTCAGAACTAGACAAATAATTTTAATGGAGATATTTTAAAATATTTGGTTTCATTTAATAATTGAAAGTTGAAACACAAATGATTTAATTACAGTACTTATGGAACATCGTTTAGTATTAAAATATTTATTTGATTTGTTATTTTTTTTTCATTTCATTTACTGGTTTAATATTTTTTCAATCATAAAATCTGTAAATTTTTTTTGAACACTAATATTTAATATATATATATATATATATATATATATATATATATATATATATATATATATATATATAAATAGACAGATAGATAGATGTAATAATAATAGTTGTAATGGTTGGTTATTTATTTTAATATTAAAACAGTAGCCTTCCAGATATATACTATACTGTCTTAGGAAAAACCAAAGTTCTACATTGACTAGTGAACTAGCTTTTAGGGTTGGATTAGGCCTAAATTGAAATTTTAAGATACTGTAAGTGTTTTTTGGAGTGGCTGCTGACTATTATGGTTGTGAAATGTAATATTTTGGGCAAAATATCTATGTGCAAGTTTGTATACGGAAGTATTTTTTGAATTTGAATAGCAGCAATAATGGTTCTATGGTGGATCCATGCTCTGCTATCCCAACTTTCTTGTGATATGCTGACTGTTAAAATGACTATCATGGAGTTGGAGGTTTTGCAAAGAGTTGTTCTTTTGAGAGGACAGCACTTCAAAAAATGCTGCAAAATACTTCAACAAGCTACTAAAATAGGTTCTTTTATCAAATAGGTTTAATATTAAAATAAGCTAGTCAAATGAGCCAGAAGCTAGCTTAAAAAGCTTTGCTTAACACATTCTTAACGGTTGAAGTTCATTCGCTTTGTGATACCTTGGCTATTTGATGCGCTTGATGATTTTCAATTAAATATACTAGATTGCTACTAATTTTTCTATTAGGTCATGTGCTATATTGTAAAATGTGGTACTTGTCCTTAATACATATAAATTATTCAAATATTTAAAATTTGTGCTGTATGAATGTGGTACAGATGTTCAAACTGGCTTTTGTAGGTTCCTAGGAATAGGTATTGGGGTTTGCATCCTCCACCAGCCCCTCTTGAAGATGTTATAGATGATGGTTTGATGACAATCCAAAGAGCTTCTTTTCTGAGGAAAGCAGGTGTAGAAACAATGGTAGATAATGATCTTTTTCTCAATCCAGCTAATAGAGCTGATTTGTTGAAGTCAGCAATCAAGAACATTAGTAGGTCTGACTTCAATTTTGTTGTTATTCACTTATTTGTTTCAATTTTTGTTGATTATATTCCCGCAGACTCCGATAATTTGATACAGTACAGATACCAACAAAGAACTCCTATATCCTGTACCAGGACTTTTGGCAGATTATAAAGAAAAGTTTGGGTAGAGGAAGATAGGAATATACTTGAAAGTTGAAATATTTTGGGTTTCAGTGCCATATCAAAATAGCATTGTAAAATAGTATTTTTTTGTGGAGGCTTTCTTATGTCTGTTGTTATGGTCTTTGACTTGTTTTTGTAACCACCTTCGTTGATCAATATTGTGTTTAGGTATTTGGAGGCCTGTCGAGAAAAAGACCTAGCAGAATCAGTCAGGGAGGGAGTTGACACTCTACTAATGTATCTCTATAGAGCTCTAAATTGTGTTGAGGACATGGAGAGGCTGGCGTCTTCTACAAACTGGTGTGTTGTGGTACGTGCAAATTACTGTTATTGTGGCTTCCATGTTATATGTGATCTCTCAATAGATATATGCAAATTAATGTTTTTGTTTTTACATAAGCTCTGTGGATGTTATTATTGCTGAATTTAAACGGGAGAAATAGAGTGAGGCACCGTGGAATTGTTTAAGTGAAATTGACTGAGTTATTAAATGATGCTTGGGTATTGCAGAACATCTGTATCTATAATACTAAACAATCAAGAATGGGTGCTACTTCCAAAATAATTATTCTTTAAAATTTTAAGCTTTTAACATATGATACATGAACTGAACATTATTCTAACACGTATTTAATTATTTGATTGGAGTGATTCATTTTCGTGATCAACAATGTAAAAAATATGTAGTAAATGGAATTGTAGATATTATTTAAGTAAATCTGAGGAATTACTTTTTCTTGTTCCTGATATGATCATTTTTGAAGCTCTATGGAAAGAAAATAGTATCAACTTAATAGCAAAATGAACTTGAGGAACCAAAAACCTAATCTACTTTGAATGTCAACCACAAGCATGAACAGGAAATGATAAGATTCCCTTTTCTAAATCTATGCTGCCTTTTAATGAAAACTTAGGTTTCTTGAAATATTGGGAATTACCTGGGTTTCTTGAAAAATGACCGTATGAAATACATTTCCTTTTCAGGAGGAATTGGAGCAGATGTTAGAAGAGTCTGGGCACCTACGGACGCTTGCCTTCTTGTGTGCAAGTAAAGGAATGAGCTCAAAAGCTGTGCATATTTGGCGCATCCTAGCGAGAAATTATTCATCCGGGCTGTGGAAAGACCCTGCTTTGGAGAATAGCACGCAGGATAGTGGGGACAGCCTTATTTCTGGCAGGGCAATTGCTGCAGCTGAAGCTTCAAAGATTCTTGAGGAATCATCTGACCAAGAGTTGATTCTAGAACATCTAGGATGGGTATGAGTGTTTAGAAGTTCGTTGTTCCAACTTGATAATCTGATTAAGTGATCATTATTCTTGTTTTGAATATTTTCATTTCAGATTGCAGATGTTAGCCAGGTTCTTGCAGTCAAAGTTTTGACTTCAGAGAAACGAGAGATCCATCTTTCTCCTGGTAGGCCTTGATTCTATAAGCATTTTGTGCTCGTTATTTGGATTATTATTATGCTTTGATACTTTTTATTGAGAAATATAATTTTTGACCAGTTTGGACTACTTCCTTTAATGAATATTATCATACAATGCCTAATATACTCTGCCAAAGGGTTCTCTGATATGATAGTCATTGTTATTTTTTTAAATCTGTTAAGTTTGTTTTATTTCTGAGACCATCAGTGATGTGTTATTCCTTTCACACTACAGATGAAGTTGTTACAACCATTGATCCGCAGAAGGTAGAAATTTTACAGAGGTATGCCACCGTGTTATCTGTCTGCAGTATACTCACAAAACTATAATGTCTACGAATTTTATGAGGATGCTTATGGTTGTTGAGTTGAAGGATTTGATGAAGTTATTAATTCCTCTTTTATTTATTAAAATTCTGATTCTTTAGTTTACACTTGGTTCCTTGTATTTAGGTATCTCCAGTGGTTGATTGAAGACCAGGACTGTAATGATACACAGTTACATACGTTGTATGCCCTCTCACTTGCCAAATCAGCAATTGAAGTCTTTGAATCTGAAAATATCTCTGAGAATCTTGATGGTGAAAATATAGAGACAAGAAATTTGGCTGCTTTGAAGAACTCAATCTTTGACATTCCTGTCAGGGAAAGATTGCAGATATTTTTGCAATCCTCAGACTTGTATGATCCAGAAGAAGTTCTTTATTTGATTGAAGGATCAGAATTGTGGTTAGAGAAGGTAATTTTGAGACTTTTGACTGTTTTCTTAAGAAATGTTTATCCAATGTTGGCATACGTTATACCAATGGTTCTTTGTAATTGTTGAGAGATAGAGAGAGAAACAAGAGAGCATAGGAGGAATTCCATGTGTTTAGACCACAACAAAGCTATTGAGTTTATAGGGGAGAAAACATAATTACAACATATTGAAGATATAATTACAGAATATTCAGTTATTCTATTTTAGGTTAATAATATAAATACAAAAATATCGAATTCGTTCTAATATCTACTGTTACTATATTTATGAGATTCTAGACTCCCCTTCAAGTTGGAGCATATAGGTCATATGCACCAAGTTACATATGTAGTTAATTTGAGGATCCTTTAGTAACTTGGTCGATATATCTACTAATTGATCCTGGAAACTGCCATGCTAAAATAAATGATAGGGATTCCTTAGCAGCCTCCTAAATAAAACAAAACAATAAGACAGAAAGCTCCGGAGACGGAAGCAATGCAGATCCAACAACAATGGCAGCGCTGATGTCTCCAACGGGTGGCAGTGGAAACAACCGAAAGCTGATGAACTTCAGGCAACTCCAATATTCAAAGGAAATGGGTGCACTTCAGATGACCCTAAAAGGAATCGTAGCTAAGATGGTAAAGAAGGAATGCGGAAGCAAGGCTCCTAAGATCGGGTGCTTTGATACCTACTTGAAAGGATTAATTTGAAAGAGAGAAGATTTTTAATTGATTGATTTGAAACCGTGTATCGATCTCTACATATAGTAAACTCTAACCCTAAAGTAATGATTAAACAAATATCTTTGGAATCTTCTAACAGCTCCTAGTAGTATATTTAACATTCTCTATTTTTTTCGTTTAATAATTTTTTCTTTACTTGACAGGCTATTCTGTATAGAAGACTGGGGCAGGAGACTTTGGTCCTCCAAATTTTGGCTTTGTAAGTGTTAATTAACTTCAAAAATGCACTAGCTTTCATATAAATTCAGTCAAAGCTATGACAATACAAGTTAAACCCATACATAAATGAGCAGATAACAAGGTCATAATGCTAAACTCTAAAGGTTAAACAAATCAAAAACGTCAAAATTCAAGTATAAATATTTCAAAATAAACTAGCTTACTCATCATCTAGTGGGATGACATGCAAACAGACTCTTAGAGACGATACATAAATTTTTTATCTAATTTGCACTGCTAATAACCGTCTCCTCAGTTCATCATACAATAAGATGTGCATGCCCTGGATAATTTATCGAGTAAGGTGTCTCTTCACGAACTTTTCGTAAATGTGAAATTATGTTGTCCGAATTAACAAGCCACTAGTGAACTGGAATCTTACTGATGTATTATTCCCTCCGACCCCATTTATAAGACTCATTTCAGAAAATTTGTTATCCCTTTTTATAATACTCCTTTGTAGTTGATGATGCATTAATTATTTTTCCCAAAATACCCTTAAGTAATTGACATGTTCTTGCTTAAAAAAATTAATAAATATTTGAAATGAATGAAATAAGGTTTCTCTCTTATATTCTGATTTGAGAATATAAGTACTCACAGATATCAATGTCTTACTCAACTACTTTAGCTTTAAATATAACAAGGTTAATTTTGGAACAACAATACAAATTATTGACCAATTTATTGTTTTTAACTAATTTCTTAAAGAGTGTGAATAAGTTGAAAGGGTCTTATAAATAGGGATGAAAGGAGTAATAACAAATATAGAAACAACCAACACCCAATAGACCCAAGCAAGAAAACTTTAGTAAATAGTGCTGCTCTTGTGTGCATTTTTTAGGATAGAAAATAGTAAACAATGAGAACAGACCAAAAGACAGAAACAGGGTAATTTGTTGCAATAGAAGTGTGTGATAAGTAGACCCAAAAAGGCAAGAAAAAACCTGGGATTTTCTCGTGATCAATAGCCCATGGACATTCAAAGAGCAATATTTCATATTTTTTGAACTTTGATTCCATCTTAGGACTGCACTATCTTTTGGAGCAGGGGGAGTGGGCCCAAAGGCTGTGGTTTTGGAATCTTGGTTTTATTATGTACACTAGCAAGAAATGTGATTAAAATTGACCCTGCAATAATTTGATTTATTGAAAAAAAAAATTATATTGGGGTGAAAGAATATGCTTTATCCATATATTTGACTCTCCTCTTTAAGTGGGATAAGGCTTGGTTGTTGTAGACAAAATAGAAAACGTGAATATGGATTACTTTTTTAGCAAATATTTATCCTTTTAAAGTGTCAAGGCTTGCAGTTTCCAATAATTTGTAAAGAAAAAGCCTTTAATAGCATTGGTGAGATATAAATTTACCATATTTTGTGCAGACTAAGGTGATTGTCCAAAGTTGGGATATCTGCAATCAGCATGGTTCCATTGGATATGTATTTTAGCAGACAATTGAATTTCTCAAATTCTCATAGTTTTAGGATAGTGAGGTTTAATGTGAATAACGTTAAACACGCGCAGAAAAACCAATTGGCATACAATGTGTTAATCACTAACAAGTAGTTTTTTTCCTTATTATTATTAATATTATTATTATATGTTGGCTCCCAGGAAACTGGAAGACAGTGAAGCTGCTGAGCAGTATTGTGCTGAGATAGGAAGAGCTGATGCATACATGCAGTTTGTCTCGATTTACCCTTCTAATATTTTATTGTTGTATGCTGGGGTTGTTTAACAAGTTTGTTTTAATGCTCGTTTGCTCTTTGTTTATTCTCCTCAGGTTACTTGAAATGTATTTGGACCCACAAGATGGAAAGGATCCCATGTTTACTGCTGCTGTTCGCCTACTCCATAATCATGGAGAATCATTAGATCCGTTGCAAGTTTTAGAGGTACTAAACTCACTATATTAAGTTCTGAAGCAAATTGTTCGCAACATCTATATTCCACTGCATGAAGTATATATTTTGCACCCTACTCCACAGAAATGGATAAAGGATCTGTTGCATGAAAATATGTGTACCTGTTAGGATAATTCCTAACAGAACGCCATGATTTGTATTTAATTAGCAAAGAAGGAAAATATAAAGATAAATGTGAGCAATGCTCTCCCACAACCCAAGAGAGAAGATATTTGGACTCCAATGAATTCCCAATTCCACAATGTCTCCTTCAGTTCTGATTCCCTCCCCTATAGAAGAATTCTCTCTAGTTGAATTCACTTCCTTCTCCCCAAAATAGCTAATTCTGAATAGACACAGTTTTCCGTTTTGGCCTACGGGTATAGATCTTGAAAGGCTTCTCTTTATTGGGCTGATTCCCATGGCTATCCATGTGTTATATCGGTGAGTTTTACATTGGCAAAATACCTTTAGATTATTAATATAAATAAATGATTACCCCATATAAAACCATCAAGTTTTAAACTTGTTCAGCCCTTTGGATTGAAGGATTGCATTACCTTCTCTCTTATCTAATGTTTCAATAACCTCTTAGGTGAAGGCGTATAGATGGTTGTATTAAAGGTTCCTGCTCATGCAAGATCCTTTTGGGTGTGATATTGGGACATTGAACAATACAATGTTACAACTCAGATCATGTTGAAATTCAACACTTGTGTTGAAAAATAGTAGTTGCAACAAATGAATTCTTGAGTGTTTGACATGGGGTCTTTAATACAGATGTCAATGATGTACTATCCCAAACTTCAAACTATTAGGTGATGCCTTTTTATGAAACAGTCCTATTTTAAATTAGTCAATGGAGCTGCATAAGCTTCGGCATTTTGAAAATGCTAAGTTTTATAATTGTCAGTATTGGATGTATCTCTCTGCAATTGAAGGACTCTATCTATTTACATGCAGTTTGTCATTTTTTAACCATATTTAATTCATTTCAGAGTTGTGGTTCTTAATTTTAAAATTTGACTTTATAATGCAGAAACTGTCTCCAGATATGCCACTTCAACTTGCTTCTGATACTTTACTAAGAATGTTCAGGGCCAGAGTTCATCATCATCGTCAAGGCCAGGTACTTACATCTTTTTTTTTTTCCAGATGGATAGATTGTTCTAATCTCAGATCTTTCTTTCCATGTGATAGAGAAAAAAGAATTAAACTCCACGCAGGGTGTAGTGGCTTCTGTCAAGAATAATTAGTAATCCTAATTTATGAAACTTCTCTTGAAGTTAGGTTTTTGGAGCATTCTGCAAGATTTTGGCAAATATAACTGTTTTTTAAATACTTATGGAACAATATATATGGCTTATTTTAGTAAGATACTTTTGGTATAGTCTTTACAGTAGCACCAGTTTCTATGGATGTAACCACCAAATTCGTATTAATTTCTGAAATGAAACTAATATTTCCGATAACTCCTTTATGCTACCCGAGATTAATTTTTCTTTGTGCTTTGTAGTCTGATATTTCAAGGTTGATTGCTTCTTTCTGTTGTCAATCAAGTATTATGGGCTTGTGATCTTACTCAGAAATTGTTTCAGATTGTGCATAATTTATCTCGTGCTGTGGACATTGATGCAAGATTATCAAGATTGGAAGAGAGGTCGAGGCATGTGCAAATTGATGATGAGAGTCTGTGTGATTCCTGTTATGCACGCCTTGGTACGAAGCTATTTGCAATGTATCCTGATGACACTGTCGTATGTTACAAGGTTAGTTACTCGAGCTCTTCTCTCAATTCATGCCTCAAATAGAATTTTTGTCTCAACCTTCCATGTCTCACCACAATCTTGCTACGCTCTTGTCAAATGTTCAATTTTAGGACACTTGATCTTTATCCCTATGTTAAAATAAGAGAGAGAGAGATGCATAGGCTGAATTCCTATTGTGTATTGAGCATAAATAAGAAAATACAAAGAGATGGGCTTTAGTCCGTTACATTTAATACTCCTCTTTAAGCTGGTGCATATAAATCATATGTACCAAACTTATTAAAATAAAATCAATTTTTAGTTCTCCGTAATGATTTAGTAAAAATATCTGTTAGTTGGTCATTAAAATTAACAGATTCAGTCTTGATATCTTAGGTACAATCTTTTCTTGAATAAAATGCAATTAATCTCAATATGTTCAGTCCTTTTGCAAAGATGAGATTTGAGCTAATATGAAGAACAACTGGATTGTCACAAATAAGTATCATTTGAATGACATATCCAAATTGCAACACATTAAGTAACTTTTTAAGTCAAATAAGCTCACATGTAGTTGAGGCTATAGTTCTATATTATGCTTCCGCATTAGATTTCGCCACAACATTTTGTTTCTTGCTCTTGCAAGAGATCAAATTATCATCAATGTAGACATAATATTCAAAAGTGGATCTTGATAGAAACCAGCTTTGGTCCTTACTTGATTTGGAGTGGAGGAGGCAGCAGAAGTAATGAATGCTGTGTATAATTCATGGATTGGATGAAGTGATCTAGAGAAAAAATGAGATGTGAGAGAGGTGAGGCCAACTCTCACAAGGTGCCTAGGCTAAATTCAAAAAATGAGCTAACCTAGAGGTAACCACAAGAACAAGTGAAGCTGAATTTGGACAACATTTCTCTACTCATTCCATGATGAAAATACAATAGTCTAGCACACTTATTTATAGTGCTAGGGTCAGTCCAAAGTGGAGAGTGGAGTCAAATTCAGAAAATTCAAATTTAAAAATAAAACCCTAGATCTAGAAGAGTCAATTAGAGTATGACATGTGTGGCCTTTACACTTCCCATGTCTCTTCTTCACATTTAGTACATGTTTTATGTGTTTCTTGCTTTGTGTGTAGCTCTTTGTGCGCTAACTTCAAGCCTTGGATGTTCTAGGATTTGCATTGGGCTTTAAGAGGCCCAAATGCAACTGTAGATGAATTATACTATCTTATTCTAACCGTATTCTACCTATGGCTAAAATACAAGGCCCAAAGCTTTTTCTTCTTGACTCAAATACAAGACCTAAATTATTTTAAGCTATCTAAACATTTATACAAGTAAAGGACTTCATCATGATGCCCCATGATCTCCAGAATGATCTCTTTAAGGTTGCATTTGGGCCCAAACAGCTGGTAGGAGGCCCAAATAGGTTCAAATGGACCGAATCTTCTGAAAAGCTCAAGATCTACCCTATGGCTCTTTGTCCTCTTTATTCTTTGCCTAAGGTGGCGGGGGCGTATTCTATTAGATGATTGATTTCTCTTTATTCTTTTGCCTCTTGATCTATGGGCCCAATTTTGTGTTCCTATTTTTTTTTTTTTCATATCTTGATTGAGTTCCGTTGTTTACTTTATGTTTCAATTTAATTAACCGGTTCAAAGAATAAAGAGGATAAAAAGCCAGATGGTAGATCAAGAACTTGTTAGAAGATTGGGCCTATTTGAGTCTATTTGGACCTCTCACTAGTTGTTTAGGCCCGAATGCAACCTTGAAGAGATCACTCTGGAGATCATGGAGCAAGATAAAGTCCTTTACTTGTATAAATGTTTAGAATAGTTTGGTCTTTGTATTTGGGTCTAGAAAAATAAGGTTTGGGCCATGGGTAGAAAAGGATAGTATAATTCATCTAGGGTTGCATTTGGGCTTTCTAAAGCCCAATGCAAACTCTAGAACATCCAAGGCTTAAAGTTAGTGCACAAGGAGCTCTAAACAAAGTAAGGAATACATGTGCTAAATGTGAAGAAGAGGCATTGGAAGTGTGAATGCCACATGCCATTCTCTCATTGGCTCTTCTAGATTTGGGTTGACCTTAGCACTAAAATAAGTGTGCTAGCCTATTGTATTTGTATTACGGAATGAATAGAGAAATGTTGTCCAAATTTAACTTCACTTGTTCTTATGATTACCTCTAGGTTAATTTCTCTAAGACACATTTGTGTGACCTAACAAAGAATTTGTCTAGACCAAGACTAAACATGTGAACCCAAAGACTTTAGGAAGTAAGGGTTGAAGAGGTTTATGAGGAAATAAAATAGTTATGAAATTTGTTGTATATAACTGAGGATGACGTGGGATTAATTAGATAACACACACTAAGAACAACATCGTCTCAAAAGCATTGAGGTGCCTCACCGTGGATTAAAATTGTGCTATTTGTATCAACGAGAATACCTTGAGAAGCCATAAAATTTTGAAAAGATTGAGAAAGATACTTACGGGAGAAACTCCAAATTAATTTTTTATTCCATTATAAAATGATTGAAGTGTAAAAAAACAAGTCAAAATGACCTTTCATTAAAAACAACCAAGTACATATTGAATAATCATCAATAATGTTGCAGAGGGCGAAAAACCCTACAAAAATTGAAAAAATTCCAATGAACTCCAATTAAGATGAAAATTATAGATCTGGAAAGAGGATGAAGAGACAAATACACTGGTGGTCGCCGTCGGAGGGGGGGAGGTCAGATGTACCACCACACATGGCGAGAAATGGCAACAGTGGTGAGGGTGAGGTGATGCGTCAGAGCTCCAATTGCCACAATTTTGTGTGGTGGTCGCTTGGCCTGAACGATCACAACTGTGGTGTGGCCGGACCAAACAGCGTTGCGGAAGTCATTGTGATGTGTGGTGGTGAAAACAATGGTTGAGACAACAACGTGGCGATGGCGGTTGGAGCAAGCCTAAGAGTAAAGTCAGAAATTGAAAGGGAACAATTTTTGAAAAAAAAAGGTAGTGCTAATGAAAAGTGGGTTCACTGGGGAGGCAAAGATTAAACCTAGCTCCATATACGATCTTAAAGTAAGAGAGGCATAAGCTGAATCTCTATTATGCATTAACTACATAGGGTTATGTATTTATAAGAAAACATATAGAGATATGTCTAAGCCGGCTACATCTAACACTATGCAATATAGTAAACGTAGCTGCTAAACTTATTTATCCATTTCTGTATAGAACTTTCTTGAGCTCATAATTTTCATTCTCTAAGTAATGCTACGTCATTTTGGTAATTTATCTGTTTAGTATGACAATCCAGCTAGATTTTATTTTTAAAATTCATTGTATACTGTTCATGATTTGAAGGAAGAAAAATTTCCTTAATAACATTGATTAATATATCTAGTTGACTTATATTTTATTTATTTGTGCTTTTTTCTAGCACTACTTCAAGAATTTAATTTTCTGACATATGCCTTTAATCCTTTGTAGTGTTACCGTCGTCAAGGTGAGTCAGTGTCCGTCTCAGGCCGTAATTTTAAGAAAGACATCCTATTTAAACCGGGTTTTCTCGTGAGTAGATGATCTTTAAACTATGTCGTAACTAGATGCCACTATTGCTTGGTTGAATCCCAGAAGCAGCTTCCATTTCCTATACCAATCCAAATTCATCCAAATTTTGGAAAAGGAAATGCATTGATGATAGCTCGCGTTAGAGTAAAAAGCTTTGAGGATCAGCTTCTAACCTTCATATAGTTATTATCCCATGATGGTACTGTAAATATCTGTTGAGTTCCCCATTGTACTCTCCATACCTTCATTCCCCCTTCGGCAAATTGCTTTGTAAATTTGATGATGTAAAATGTAAATTTTTGCACATAATAATCAGCTTTCTTCCGTTTTAGTTCATACCTCAATATACTGCTTTTTGCATCTCTGTGATACAGACAATGAGTTGTCTGCAAATACCTCATTCGTTCACTCTTTAAATTAGTCGAAAGATGAGAAAGAAAGGTGTTTCCTTTAAAGTGAAGGAATAATTATAATTAATTTAAATTGTATTTCATGTTGTTACAATTTGATGAGCTGATTTTCTAATACACTCAATTGTAAGGTAATTTTAACCTCTAAAGTGCGTCTCTGCTCTTTGAAATACTGAAATACAAGTGAGTCTTTAAAACGATCATAAACGTATTTTATGATAACAGTAGAAAGTTCGCTTTATAATTGTTTCCGGTACTTCATTTCAATTCTTAACCTCACACACAATTTATATATTAATAAAAATATGAATTATTTAAATAAGCAACCATTTTAATTTTAAGATAAAGAGTTACGAGACACATTTGCAACGCCCCTCTTTTTGGTAGTTTAAGTGAGATTGTTCAACATATCTCAAATAAAAATTGTATTAAACAATTCTATTGAAAACTATTTTACTTCAATATAATTGGTAAAATTCTCTTTTGTCAATGAAAAAGTATAATTTGACACTGTCCAATGAAAAACACCTACTACAACCGTTATATTAATATTTTATTTATACTTTCTTTTGTTTTTTAATTCAAAATACTAATATATATTATTAAAGTGAGTTAAATATAACAATTAGTTTTTAAAAATGCACCAATTTATAACTCACTTTAATAATATAATAATATATACTAGTATTTTAAATTAAAAACTAAAAAAATTACTAATTTTTAATATAGTGATAATTAAGTGGATTTTTTTATGGATAAATACGAAGGTATCATCTTATTTTCTACAATCATGAGTTGTTAATTCCATTTGAACAATTATACAAAAGTTTTAATCACTCTGTGCATCCCAAACTTAAACTTTTCCACTTCAGTGCCAATTGTGTTAGGGTCACTGTTGAAGATCCATCATCCTTCAGAGCGTCATTAGCAACATCTTTCAAATTTCTCATTCTTTGACGAATTTCCTTCCCTTCTTCTTCCACCATTAGCTTCCTAATCATCCCTCTTATCTCTTCCCTTTCCACTATCCCATTCTCATTCACCTTAGCCCTAAGAGCCACTTTCAGATCATCAGTCAGCAAAACTGCATTCATCTTTTGCTCTGCAAAGAGTGGCCATGCAATCAGTGGAATCCCATGCACAACACCTTCAAGTGTTGAGTTCCAACCACAATGGCACAGGAATCCCCCTATTGCACCATGACCAAGGATTTGAACCTGTGATGCCCAATAAGGCACCACCAAACCTTGCCCTACTGTTCTCTGCAGAAACCCTTCTGGTAGAAACTCCAAAGGGTCCTCATTTCTTGCACCAAAGTCTGCAATAATGCCAAACTTGTTAGGAGGTCTTAACACCCACAAGAACTTTTGACCACTCAATTCCAATCCCCAAGCAAGCTCTTTTATCTGCTCTTCACAAAGTGTACCTCCACTTCCAAAGGAAACATACAACACAGAATTGCATTCTTGTTTGTCCAACCATCTCAAATATTTTATGTCATTATTACTTCCCTCTTTGCATGACTCCTCTTGCACAAAGGGTCCTACTGCATACACTGAAGGGATTCCTTTCTCCTCTTCTTCTTGCAAGGCTCTTATGGTCCTTTCTTCCATCTCAAAAAAGTTGTTAACCAATATACCATCAGCTAAGTAGAATCTTTCATTACCTTAAAAAAAAAAAGTTAACATATATTTCTAATCAGTTTCATTACTCAAAAGGATTCAAAGTCTTAAAACAAAACATCTTAGAGTCTAATCTCAACATAATACACAGTCTATACTGTTACTAATTCTTCTGATAAATTGAAAAAATTTGACCATGTGTCCTATAAAGATTAACCTGAATTATCTACTAATTTATTTCACTAAGACCTCAAAGAACTTAACTGATTTCATTAAAAAAAAATGACATTTTGACATTTTTTTACTGTTTAAATAACCTTTGAGAACTTCATTTTAACAATACAGACTCATGATTAAAATACTATAATAATTGGTAATTCAATTGTCAATACATATCAGTGTTCAGTATAAAAGAAAGAAAATAGAACTAGATTGAAGCTTTCATTACCTTCAAGAAACTGTTTATATGCTGCACCTGATCGATCCTGAAGAGGGTCTGGAAGATCAGTTCCATGAATCGGTATGCAACCAGGAATCTGTACAGGTTCCAACATGTCTCTATACTCACCGGATAATGCCTTGTCAAGCACAGAAGAATACAAACAAAGTGACAGTAACATAGCTGTGGATGGGAAATATGAGTAGGACAAGACATTGAGCTCCTTGCCAAAGGGCAACACTTGTGTGATCAAACCATCAGAAACGATTGCAACAAGCCTTGAGCTAGCATGCAGTGCCTTCAATGCATCATAGATCAAAGGCAAAGAACGTAAGATGGTGACATGAACTTGGATTGCGGGGTGAACATCGTGTGGAAGGTCCTCCAAGTTAACTGGGGGTAGGAACATCTGGTTTAGGGTTAAGGGAAGAGAATCAAAAAGGGCTTTGGTGTTGTTGCAGGGTGAACCAAAAGTAGGGTTTATGCATGTTACGTGAATATCATGGTGGAGATGAACTAGCCTCTTGGAGAACTCAAGTATTGAACGTAGATGACTGTATACTGGGACTGAAACTACTGCTATGTGGGTTTTGATCTCCATTGATTAACTGTGGTGTAGTTGAATCACCAAATGTGTTCATGGTTTGTGAAAAAGTTGGTGAATTTATAGAGATGCAAGAGTTCTTAGAATTTTCTCTTTCTCTTGGTTTGAAACATCTTCTAATAGGTAAGTTTTGAGAATTTGTAGTGTAAAACTACCATTTGTTTCTTGCAGTTTATGGAATTTAAGTAAACTGATTCCATATGTTATTACATACGTTACATTTTTATTTGAACTCTTGAAAATGTAGGGTTACATAAGAAATGTTACATAATTATGTTATGTTACATAATTAACTTCAACAAAAACTATGAAACTCTCCAAAGTAAGTAAGAATGATGCTTAGGGATAACAAGGGGTGGGTGGATGAGTTTAACTGTTCATCTTCAGTTTGAAAATTCATGCGTATCTTTATTTGACGGATAACAAGGGGTGGGTATGCATGTTAGCATAGAATGATTAAAAAACAGTATTTTAAATTTCTTAATGATATTTTAAATTTTTTTATTTATTGATTTCAAATACTAAAAATGAGGTATTCAAGTGTGAGTGTGTCTCACATTCGTTAGGAATGAGAAAGTTGAGCAACATATAAGAAAGAAGACCCACGAACCTAACGTCTTAAAGTTTTGGATTGATGATAATGTCATTTTTTTATATGAGTTTGGCTGAGTTCTCATTATTAGAGATCTTCTCGTATTTCCTTCGGATTCTCCTACCATATATATATTATAAATAATATTTTGTTGACACAATGAAACTAAATTATGTTTTCCATTTTGGATTTCTCATCCATCATTTATTGGATAGTTTAATTTTTAGGTTTTTTCTTACCTACATGTTCCGTGGCTTGTATATGGTGAAAACTTTTATTTGAAGCCATAATCAAGTTTGACACAATAGTATTATTATTAAACGTAGGACATGTGAAATAACTTGGAGATATTCTAAGAAGAAATTTATATAACTATGTTAAAACTATTCATAAATTATACTTCAAGTTAGCGCAGTATGTACTATACAACCTGTATATTTTGAAAAAATTATAAATAATCTTTTTATTTGATAAACATGTTAAAGTTCTTTTATAGTTCTTAAAAAAGATAAATAATATATAATATATATATATATATATATATATATATATATATATATAAATAATTAAATTTAGTTTTGATTTAACTATAAGCAATTGTGTAAAACAACGATGTAATAATTAGAGTTAGCTGAATCATATATATTTTTTAAATTGAAAATAGCTTAATCTAAATTATCTATGAGTAAAATCAAATCACCGCTCATCAAAATATTTATGCCACAAGATCTTAATGATACTTTACAAACTTTGAGAATAAGACAAAACGATATAGTAAAAAGTAAGAATCTATTTTTACAATTTAGTATTTTGAAATGATTTTAATAAAGATTAATTACAAACATCACTTCTCATATCTCTCTTAAAATTTTATATAAAAATTATTTATGATTTTGTTACAATGATATACAAATTAATATTATCATTACTATTATTACTATTATCATTAATATTACACAATTAGTATTACTATTACTATTAATATCATTATCATTACCATTAATATAGCAACTACTCCTACCACTATCACTACAATTACCACTACTACCACCACTACCTTCTTCACTACCATTATCACTACAATCACCACTACTATTACAATTACCACTATCACTATCATTATCTTTGCATAAAAAAACTTATCTATGGATTATATTATTATAACTATTATTAATTTTATACCTTTTCTAATTATTATGCTATATTTGTTTAGATTGTGTATATAAATTATTGGTTAAGACAATAAAATAAAAAAATATGTATCTTAGACTCATCAAGTTTTGTAATTTTAGAAATTATGTCAAGATATCTCATAATATATTAGTTGAAGTGGGAAAAAAAAAGTTTGTTTTCATATTATGAGTTAAGAACATTTTTGACACATGAGTGTTTGTGGTTGGAATGTCATAGTTTAGTATATTGTAAGATGAAAACTAGAGACCATAATGAGATCTAAGAAAGTATTTAGCAAGTAGGTGGATATTTGGATAATTCAGAATAATACCGAACACTAAGATATTCATAAGTTAAACTTGAGACTATTTGTTACTTATATCTGTTTTGTAAGCGGAAAGAAATGTCTAATATTCTCGTAAAAAATAATTATTATTGTACCAATATTTTTAATAAGAAATACTCAATTAATTAATGACTTCCTATATAATTTTGTATATCAAATATAAATCCATATGTTTGATAAAGTGATAATGAATCTTACATTTATAGTTCAAATTAAGTTCTTATTGTCTATTATTGTATGTTAAGTTTATTAATATTGATACTTGAGACTTACAAAAATTTCACTTATTTTCAAGTTTATCTTTCATTATGTAATTGGAGTAGAAGATGGATTTTGGCATTAAAGGCTCCTTTTGGAAGTTTAAGAAAATTCTCTCTTAAATATTGACTCATAATCAACTTAGTTTTAGTTTTAATATCTTTTAGCAACATTAAATATGTAGACAATTGTTTGTTTTGATAAAGAAGTCTTATTACTAGGCTAGATTTAGATAACATATATTTATATATTTTTTGTTATATACTTTCAATAATTATAAAGATGTAAAAGTTGTGTTGATATATATGTATTTATGATATCATGTTATGATTAATCTTTTCTATAAGAAGGATTAACACAAAAAAAAATCAATTCTAATTTTTAATTAAATTGTTGAAAAAGAATGTGAGACTAAGTTAATGGGATGAATTGGTTTTGAAAATCTTTTTAAACGATCAACCCTTGCTTAATCTTTTTTAAAAAATTATTCTTATTTGAATGCAATTAATTGTGAAATCAAAATTGATAAATATTCCACCAAAGAACTTATATGATAGTAATATATAAAAATATAAAAAAAAAAGAGATCGTACAAAGACTATACTGATTCAGATAACGATAGGATCATACATCCAATTTTAATTATTCAACTTTAAAATAACTAGAATCCACTATTTTTATATGTTTAATATAAGCACTCAATATATGAAAAACATATAAAGACATATGAAATAAAAAAAAAACAACTCCTAAACACAATTAAGAGGATATGTCTAACTCTTAAATCACACCAAAAAGAAACTAACAAATATTTAAATCTGAGATACTTAATAGAAAAAACTAATTGAAATCAATATAACAATATATAAGAATGTTATTATAAGTATTAAAAAGAAAAGTATACCAATAATGCACAACCTTTAGCATAATCAAAATATAATTGAAAAAATTCTTAAATAAATCTTGTAAACACTCTTAAAACAATTCAGAAAGATCTTAATAAATATTTATAATCATGTTTTTAGAAATGTTATCATATTTGTAAAATACTAAATTAAAAATTTTATTTATAAGATTTCCAAAACATTGATTAAAAACTTAATTGAATACATTAAATTAGTTTAAAATTTTAATTAATTAAAACAATCTTACAAACCTTCTTTTATATATTTGAATCTTTCAAAAATACTTTTTATTAATTAATATCGAGATTTGATTATGTAATATATAAAGAATCTCACATACATACAATAAAATTCACAATACATAATACATTTTCAACCTATATCTTCAAACACCGTTATTAAAAAGAACTCTTCTAAGACTTTGACGTTAAACAATACACCCTCAACTTCCGACTTGACTTTAAATAATTACACAAATTAGTTTGTACAAAACTAATTTTAAATAATAAAATATTCTTAAAGTTGTAAGAGAAAAAGTTATTCATGTCTCTTAAAAGTATAATTAGGTGTTTGTTTGATCCCTAAAATAAATTGAAATGCAAATTAATATACTTCATAATTTTCAATGAATAATGTGAAAAAACAGTTATTTCGCTAACTTATTTTCACCTTCAATACCATTAACTGTTTGAACATTCTTTCTTTCTGAACCCAAAAATGGCTTCAAGTGCGTCACCGGAGTTCTACCAAAACGTCGTCGTAATGCGCCACGGCGATCGCATCGACAACTTCGAACCCATGTGGGTTTCCTCCGCCGCCCGACCCTGGGACCCGCCCCTCATCCAACAGGGTCGGGTCCGAGCCTTCGCCACGGGTCGCGACTTCCGCAAAAAGCTATCTTTCACTCTCAACCGCGTCTTTGTCTCTCCCTTTCTCCGATGCATTCAAACCGCCGCCGAAGTCGTCGCAGCCCTCTCCGCCGTGTCCGACGACTTTGATCCCAGCAACCTCACCGGCGACGGCATCCCCATCGATCCCTCTAAAATCAAGGTCAAAATCGTCTTTCTGTTCTTTTTGCAGAATGTGAACATCGAAGTTTAATTGGAATTATAAATTAAGGATTAATTGGTTTCTGAAATTTGAGGTGAATCCTGATTTGAGCCCTAATTTTGTTTAGAAAATATGTTTTAATCATTTAAATTTGAAAAAAAAAGGATACCTTTTTAGTTTAAAGGGGTAAAAATTTACATTTTTTAAGATTAAGTTTTAGTCGTAAACAGTAATTTAAAAACAGTAGTTTTTTTTTTTTTG
>Ga0209700_101903_pt1 | contig 43292 bp, 19 predicted proteins | sample SiratroredBW_FD_187528 | JGI IMG/M metagenome (GOLD analysis project Ga0209700, IMG submission 187528) | Root nodule microbial communities of legume samples collected from California, USA - Siratro red BW (SPAdes) (version 2) | ecosystem: Host-associated > Plants > Roots > Nodule | place: USA... | reverse complement strand
TTTCTGATTCCCTCTCCTTGTCATCTTCAATTCATTTTACTTTCCTGCACCATGCAATCATGAAATAATACAATGCTTATATATATATATATATATATATATATATATATATATATATATATATATTCCAAAATTTATGTTTTTTTTTTTTTAATTTGACCTAACTTTTTAATCTCTCTCCACCAGAAATAGTATAACAACCTCTATCCATTTTCAGGATTTTATATTCATTAGTCTTATTTATATGTGAATTCAGCATAATTTAATTATGTAAGCATATTTTGGTTAATAAATATTGCTAATCTTCAAAAGTATGAACTACTCTTTTTTATTTTGATTATCTTGGTAGCTTTTTTTCTGTTTAAATATTTTGATAAGAAATATATAAAGATAAAAAGGTTTTATAATTATTCCAAATAATATTTATTTTTTTTGCGTACAATATAAGAACACACGTCATACTTCTACAAATTTTAGAATCCTGAAATGAAGTTTATTTTTACACCTTTAAATGTATGTTTAGAACAAAACAGAGAAAAATATTTTGAGAGGCCAAAATTAAAATTTACAAACTTCACAATGATATAAAAAACAGATATTATTGTTAGAAAGATATGAGGAGAAAAATATATGGGAGAGACAAACAAAATATCCACATAAAAGAATAAAATAATTTTTATGAAGAGTTTTTCTTTTTTAATTTTTTAAAAATTAAAAATATATTTAAGTGAAAATAAATCTTTCAATTACAGTTTTTAATCGTATAAATATCAATTACAATTTTTAAACATATAAATAATTTATCCAGGTGAGATTGTTATAATTTAAGTTACTTGGTAGATTTTTGAACTAGCAGGAAATATCCAATAGATCTGTCACTATTTTTTTATTATAATTCGATCACCAGTAAGTCTTTGGGTTACTTTTAAAAACCACGAGACTCAATTAAAAAAAAATAGCGATAAATTATTTAATTAAAAAAAAGTCTAAAGACCCATTTGAAAATTTACAAATAATTAAAAACTAATTCAATAATTGAACCTATAATTTATTATATCTTTGAAGTTAATCTACCAAAATTATAGTTGAATTAAAAAATAGCAAATATTGTTACATTCTCATCTGTACCTACAAGAAAATTGGAATTAACGTTGCTCAAAACTTGAAGCATATAAGTGACGTTATTAGAGTCTGTCTTGAATAGGTTAAAGAATGGATTTTTTATGAATTGACTTTATGATCTTTATGTCAGTTTTTATAACGGTACTTTAAGTATAAGGAAGATTAACATTATATATTAAATTTTAATTAATTACCAGAATGTTTTATGTCAATTTGATTGGATTCAAAAATTATAACATGAATAAATAGTATTGAGTTAGCTGACGTTACATAAAAAATATTTTTAAAATTTATTTAATTTATATCAGTTTGGTTAACGTTAATAATAATCATTTAAAAAAAATCTAAGAACACCTTTATGTCCAATAAAATAAAAAATAAAAATATAATTAATGAATGAAATAAATATAGAAACAAAATTTTTGAAGAATTCAACTGACTTTAACATATATTCTTTTACCAGAAAAATAAAAATAATGCATATTAAATAATATAATAATATAATTATTGTGGTAGTGAATAAACATATTTAATGTTATTAGAGTTAGCTATTTTTTAAAATATTTTTTTATATATTAACATTTGGTTAATCGTAAATCTTTCATAATATAACATTAAAATTTATAATAATTTCATACATTATATATTATTAAAAAATTATAAATATTTTATTTGGTATTATAGTTTATTTAACTTCATATATGGACCAATACTAAATTTTATTAGTATAATATTTCTATTCAAAATATAGGAAATGAAAAGATATTTCAACACCACATAAAGAATAAATAAATAATATTTTAGGTAGACGTGTCTATAATTATTTCAAATACTAATATGATAAATTGAAACATTGTATTGAAATTTATACTCATATTTATCCCTTTCAAATATAGGAAATGAAAAGAAGATATTTCAACATCACGTAATGAATAAATAAATAAATAATATTTTATATAGATGTGTCTATAATTGTTCCAAATACTAATATGATAAATTGAAACATTGTACTGAAGTTTATGCTCATATTTATCCCTTTCAAATATAGGAAATGAAAAGAAGATATTTCAACATCACGTAATGAATAAATAAATAAATAATATTTTAGATAGATGTGTCTATAATTGTTCCAAATACTAATATAATAAATTGAAACATCCTATTAATGTTTATGCTCATATTTATCCCTTTCACTTACATTTGTTTACATGTTAACAAAAATAGTTAATATTTAAAAATAGTTAATATTTGTTTACATTTGTTTACATGTGAACAAACATATTTTGACTCAGTAATGTGAAACTTCCAATGGTGTCTTAATACTAAAATCTTATTTAAGCAAATATGAACGTAGTAGAAACCAATTATGTAATTGTCACTCACATATTCCGTTATAAATTCAATTCTCACTAATTATTCAATTTCAAAAGTTAAGGAGAATTAAAATTTGTAGAGTGAAATAAAATTTGCTAAACGAAACTCAGAAAATTCTTACGAAAAAAAACTTATTTCAACACATCCTCAAGACTGTTGGGCGATTTTGAGATTCATTAAGTAGATTATATAGAAAAAAAAGGTACATTTATATAAAGTTACAAAATTAACACCACCTCAAATTCGACAAATCTAATTATTTCATCAATATACAAAACATTGAAATGCTGAATTCAACTACCAGATATTATGCAAAAATGTATATAACTCCCTTTAATTATTTAATTATCTCAAATCCCATTAACCATGCCATTTCATCTTAATTACTTGCAGTATAATGATGTTTTGAAGACCCAAGATCAAAAAGTGTTTGGATATTTACCTGTGCAAAAGGTTATATTGGTTGGTGTGTGCCCAATGTGAAGGTGGGAGGCAATTAAAGAGTATTTAAGAAAATAATTTAATTAAGCACTTGTTGAATTAACATGTAGAGATTGTTTATTTATTTTGATATAAATAATTTGATTTTTTGTGATTTGTCTTATCTCTTGCAAAGGGGTTGGGGGGCCACAATCGGGAATCGTGGCTGCTGAAGGCATTTACATGGAATAGACTACGTACCTAATATTTGACTTCTCTCTTCACCACTCTTCATCATCGCATGACTCAAACTTCGAAGCATTTCTAATGTTCTTCACTTATTGTTGACAGTCCCTCTGCTATTCACCACCCCCTTTGCCAATAATAATCATGCACTTTTCAACCTTTTTTCTTCTTCTAAAACACAAATATTATAATACAAAAAGAGGAATCACCTTATTTTAAAACCTTTTTAATTTAATGCTTCTGTTCCCAAATAAATCCGCTGAATTATTGATTTTGATATAATATATTCATTATTCGACATTCATATTTCTTTATAGATCTGGGGAAAGCAAATTTTATCTTTTTGAAAAAATATTTCAACGCCATTGAAGAATTTTGCTCAACTAGAGTCGTCCTTGAGCAAAACAGAAAACAGAATTGGGATAGAAACCATCCAAACATTAGTGCAAAATTTTGATATTACCATTAACAATGATTTTAAAGTTGCAATGGTAAAACAAACGCAATGACAATGTATTTACCATGTTTATTCATCAAAACATAATTTCTTACAGTTTCAATTAAATTTCAACTCTCTCTCTCTCTCTCTCTCTCTCTCTCTCTCTCTCTATATATATATATATATATATATATATATATATATATATATATATATATGAACTCAATTAAGATTGTCATTAATTCTTTTAAATTAAAATAAAATTGTGATTAATTGTGCTAAAACAAGTTTGGGACCAAAATTCTGAATAATTATAAATTAAGAGACTAAAATTTTCCAAAAAAAATTATAAATTTCAATAAACAAATTTTAATTTTAATTTAATATTATTTTTAGTCTTTGTTACAATACAAATTTTAGTACAATGTTTTGGTCAAAATTTTATATTTTTTCTTCAATTAACCTAATAAATATTATGATTATTGTGTTTTATTTTAATGAAAGAAGGTAATTTTTAAGATCGTTAATAATGAAAATTCATTTAGTACATTAGTAATATTTTAAAAAATCAACTAAAAGCAGTTGTTTTTACTGTATGTTTTATTGTATTATAAATATGGTATATTAAATTACTAGAATAGAATGACTATTTACCTTGGATTTTTTTAGCATCTGCTTACTTTTGTCTTGAATTTGAGGAAGAAAAATCAAGTTAACTGAGTTGGAGTTTGAGTTTAGGTTTTCTCCAATAAATAATTTTGGGATTACGGATGGGTGGTCAATCCCACCTTCTCTCCCCACACCTTCTATCTTTTTATTTCTTTTAAGTTTATTCATTTAGCTAATAAAAATGTTGATTCAATGTTTAATAGTGAGAGGGTTATTTTCAATTTTCCAAATTTGAAAGAATTGTAAAATACAGAATGTCAACAAACACAATCAAGAGAATTAATTAGATTTTTTTTTTAAGATTTTAAAGAAAACTTTTCCGTAAAACTATTGATGAGAGGTAAATTTGATTTGCAGTGATTAATAAGTATCAAGAACAACATAATTTAAAGATAATAAAAATAATAATCTTCTTTTAAGAAAAACACACTATAAATCTTTTATACTAATTCGATTATTTTTAAATCTACATTTAGTTAATTCAAATAATTTGAAGTGAACTTTTCATTAAATTTTGAAATATTTAATTAAGAAAAAACACATGTAAATAAATCAAGACAAAAATAATCACTTCTTGATGTTTCAATAATATTTTTAAAGGTAATAAAAGAATTAATTACCTGTTATACATACCAAACAATTTACATATTTAAATTAAAAAGATATATAAAATAAAGAAACAAATAAAAATATTACTCCATGTGTAACAAAATATATAAAGAATCAATATATAACTTAATTACACTTCTTTGAAAACATTCAATAACTTGTATTTTTATATTAATATGAAACTGATAAAACTTGGATAGGAATTACTTTTTTATTGACCTAGAGTATATAATGACAGGAATTTTTGAATGAAAATTCTAGTAAAAGAGAATTTGTGTTACAATAACTTCTTTTACATTTTTTATGCATGTTATTATACACTTTTGCATAGTATCGTGTTAATGATGTTTTTTTAGGTTTTTTTGTAAATTTTAACTTTATTAGTTCTAAATAGGAGTTTGGTATGGATGTTGTATAATTTTTTATATGAGTTAGAAAGATTTTTTTTAATAATATTATACTAATCTTATGTGGTATAGACTAATTTATTATATTATCCTCTTCAAATACAGACAAGAAAAAAAAAACACTCTCTTTCAAAAACTTTAATCGAATTTTCAAAATAAGATGGATTCTGGAAAGACATTATATGTGAAACCTTTTTTCTCCCAACAATGCTTTTATATTTAAAATGAATAAAAAATATAAATATAAAATTAGAGAGTATTTTTTAAAGAAATTTTGAATAAATGAACAAAATAATCGATTATTATTTAAATATATAATCAAGTAATTTGTTCGTTCATCAATACAAAAAGTATTTTAAAACAATTTTAATTGATTATAAGTTTACTTAATCTTTTATTTGTGAACTGTTGTGTTTTCTGAAAAACCTGGAATAATTGATTGCATTTCAACTTAATTGATTATTTCCAAAACAAATAAAAATCATGTTACATGTAATCGATTATTATTAAACATAATCGATTATATGCTCATCTTAAAAAAGGAAAAACTCTCACTTAACTGAGATAATGAATTATTACTTATAACAATTAATTATTTTATGAAATTGTTTAAAAACACCAATTTTAGTTTTAGTTTACGTTATTATAATAATTTATGGAAAAAAGAAACTTCAACTTATATAGTGAAGATATTATCAAAAACTGCACATCCTTTTAGTTTTTAACTTTGTGTTCTATCAGCAAGAATAAATAAATAAAATGCTTACTAGACATTTCATAAAAGAATAATTGTTAACATTAATTCCATAAAATTGTATTTGTCATAATCATATTTACATTATGTTTTTGACCATGATTCATTACAACTTAATATCCAGTTTTGCATTTAAACAAATCAATTATTGATAACACTATTATGTTTGGATTAAAATAGTTTAATTAAGTTTTTAAGTCCACTACAACTTTTGATATTTTTAATTAAGTTCCTACTAAAAGTTTGTATTTTATTTAATGTTTAAAATTTTTATATTTTTTAATTGAATTTCTTCTATTTAATTTTATTTCCAATTTTTTCGGTCATCATTTATGTATTTTCATATAAAAATAATTTAACTAAATTTAAATTTCACATTATTTAAAGTATTTTTAATTGAATTTATACTAAATTTTTTTTTATTAAATTATATTTTAAATGGTATATTTTTTTTTTGTTTGGTTTCGTTATGCTTAGTTTAGTTAGAAAGTATTTGTCAATTTTTCTTGTGATAAATTTGGCCTAGTCTTCTATGATTTTGAATTTTTTTTTTTAATAATATGTTTTATGTCATAATATATGATTTTTTTTTATCTTTGAGATATGAGTCTAGTTGAGATATCAAAATTAATAATGATACCTAACATAATTTATAAAATACATTATTTTATTAAACATTTAAAATTATTACATTTTTAATTGAGTCTTTATAATTTGATTTTATTATCATTTAAGGTCTCATGACCTTTTGATTTTATAGTTTCAAACATTACTTGAATAACAATAAGAATGAAACTTTCAATCTTACTTATTTTTATCAAAAACGAAATTGTTTCATTTTTAAAATTAAATACCAAACAAATCAAATTAACCATGTGAAGATAATAAATGATGTTATTTATTATAAAAATAAGTAGAATTCTAAAATTTCATTTTTTTTATTATTATCGTAGAATTGTGTTTAAAATAACATAACAAAATTAAACGGATAATATAAAAAGGGACTTAATTCAAAATTATGATAACTCTAACCCTCAATAAAATGAACTTCTTTACTGAAAAATTAATTGAGAAATAATCAAATTTATGATAAATTTAAAATAAAATTAGAAATAACTCTAACCCTCATTCTGTTTTTATTAACACAAGAATAGAGTCAGCTGCCACATCGATTCGTAGTAGGGCATTCACTGTTTTAGCCATTGGTCTCTCTTTCATTTTATATACGGTTTAAGCTTTTTAAATTAATTAATTTTTACTTTTTAATAATTAAAATTTTATTCCAATATCATTTTAGATAAATAATATATTTATTCTTATTAGAAAGGAGACAGCGGGTGAAAAAAGTGCTATTATTTAGAAGTTAAATTTATATCTTTTAAAGTCTATTTTCAAGTTGATGAATATAAAGGTAATTAAGAAAATTGCCAATAAAGGTGTTAGAGTGGGTCTTAATTTATAGACTAATTGATGTTTTTGACAAGTCAACAATTAACGAGATCAAAACAGGTAGAAGTGATGTATTTCACCACTTCTACTTACGAGATTGTTTATATTAAACCAAGATGTTTAAAAAATATTTAAAATAAAAAAATATAATTAACCATTAATCAATTATATACTTAATTTGATTTGATTTTAATTATTTTATAGCCATATGTGTTTAAGTTATATAAATAGACTTGACGTAATCTAATTTCAAACTATTATGTTGATATTAAAACATTATTGTAGAGCTTTTTTTTGTGTGTATTTATTAGAATGATTTTTTTTTTATTTACGAAAAAGGATAACCATTGCCTACATGACACGATTTTGATTAAAAAGTTTGTAAAATTAAATGACAAGGAGAGGATTTCAAAATAACATAAAAAAAATGTAACTAATTTAGAAGGAGATCAAAAAATAAAAAGTCATTGAAATGGTACTATAATGATATTTTAACACAAACAAACTGGGAAGGAGGAGACCAAAAGTCATTAAAATTATATGTCTTTTAACTTAAACCAATAAAGAAAGAATTTTATTGAAAAACAACAATTCCAACTTAGATTAGGAGAAGACATAAAATTATATTAGGATGATGTTTTGACTTAAACCAATTTAGAAGGAAAAGACCAAAAGTCATTAAAATTGTACAAGAATTCTAACTTACACTAGAAGAATGAGACATAATTCAAATGGAGAAGATCAAAATTCATTAAAGTTGTATGTGCTTTAACCCAAACCAATTCAGAAAAAACAGACTAAGAGTTATTAAAATTGTATGTGCTTTAACTCAAACCAATAAAGAAAGAAGTTTATGGAAAAACAACAATTCCAACTTAGATTAGAAGAATGAAACATAACTTAGATGGAAAAGACCAAAATTCATTAAAATTGTATTAGAATAGATCAAAAGTCATTAAAATTTTAAGTACTTTAACTCAAACTAACAAAGAACAAACTTTATGGAAAAACAACAATTTTAACTTAGATTTTTAAAATAGAAAATAATTGAGATGGAAAAGACCAAAAACTCACTAAAATAGAATCATAATGATGTTTTAATCCAAAACAATTCAGAAAGAGGAGATCAAAAGTCATTAAAATTGTATTATTTTAACTCAAACCAATAACAAAAAATGTTTATAAAGAAAGAACAATTCTAACTTGGATTAAAAGAATGAGACTTAACTCAGATGAAGAAAACCAAAAATTATTAAAATTGTATTGGAAAGATGTTTTAACTCAAATCAATTCAGAAAGAAAAGAAAAAAAGATGAACATGCTTTATTTCAAACCAGTAAAAAAGAAATTATGAAAAAAATAACAACTTCAACTTTAGAAGAAGGAAACCAAAAATCATCTTATTTAACTCCAAAATATCAATACTGAAATCATGACATAATTTTCATTATATTTTTTTCGACCAAAATCCTAGCACTTAGACACAATTTAAATTAAAATTACAAATTTTAATTTATTCTAAAACGACATCATTTTCTCGTCATACCATTTCTAGATAGAATCGTAATAAAAAAAACTAACTTTTGTAAATAAAAAAAAATTACACCACAACTGTGGATTATCGCATGTGTATAATATTTATTTTTATGTACAAATTAATTAAGTAAAAAATATTATTTAAAACAATCAGTGCTCTGCATGATGCAAAGTTCCTAGATAGAAGAGCAGCCTTTACTGGTATGCATGCTATCTTATAAGTATGATCTGATTAATTGAATGCACGACGTTATATATAAGAGATAAAAATAAAAAAAAAATAAATAAGAATATTTGAATAAGAAGATGTACTGATTAATTTTTGTTATACATATATAATATATATATATATATATATATATATATAATAATGAGATAGAGGGAATACAGTGTAATCCAAACAAAGTCTTATTGAGATTGGAAAAAGAAGAGAAAAGTGAGTAGTGACTGAATCACTGTGAGCACTGATTGCTTGGTTCAGACGTTGGTGGGAGCAGTTGTTGCAGCGTATGAGAGTATGTAGGCCACGTTCTCTTTCTCCCTCCTGCCATGCACATTGACGTAGCCGCGTTATATAATAAAAACCCACAAGAATCAGCCCAATCAAACTAATGCAAATTCACAAGAACCAACATCTGACTCATAATCCTTCTCACGTGATTCCTTCTCATGTCACATCATCACAAAGCTAAATTCTTCTTTTTCTCTTTGATTTCTATCTTCTTTATTTTTCCATACCCTTTCAAACTTTTTAAAACTTAAATTTTAATTACCTTTTCATTGTATATGTATTTTATATTAATTAATTATGAGGAACTATTAAATTTTTTAATACTTATTTAATTAAATACATTATAGGGTAGTATGGTATAACTCACACTTATATTCCTTAATAATTTTATTTAGATACATTATTTTAAGAATTAAACAATCCTCAGTTAAAAAGATGATTAAAATTTAATTATATATATTATCTAAAGTAAAGTTTCTTTTATATAAATTAGTTTCATTTAAATTTACATTTTATTTGAGTTTAGTTTTAAAAATGTTAATTTTATTTATATTAATATTTTATTCTTTAACTTTATTTAAATTATGTTTTGAGATCAAATTTTTATTTAAATTTTCAATTCAAAATAATAATAAAAGATTCATAAATACTCTTATATATATATATATTAACAAATATTTTTCAACCGATTTTTGACCAACATTGTCATCCAGGTAAACTTCTTTATAAACATTTCATTTTTATTTCATATTTTTAGATCATTGTATATTAGTTCTATTAGAAATAATTTTTGCCTTTCATGGTTGATCCTCGACTTCGGTTCTTATTGCCATTTGAGAGTGCACCGAATTTAGGAAACTTAGAGAAAAAAAATAGTGCTATTTGAAAAATAATAAATACATAATAAGAATGATTAAATTATATATTAAAATATTTTTAAAATATTTACGGTTATCGTTTGATGATGTATACATGATAATTTAACTTGATAAATAATAGATCAATTTATTCTAGAAATTTTTATATTGATTCATTATGATATAATTAAGTTTTATTATACAGATAATTATTATAATTTATAAATTAAGTATTTCATTATAAGAAAATAAGTTATTTAAAGACCAATTTTTAGTTACTAAATAAAATGATTGTTAATTGTGATCAAAATAATCACTAAATTAGAGTTTTAATTGTTAAATAATTGTAAAATAAAAGTAATAATTAAATTTAGTGACCAATTAAGTTAAGATACTTGGTTTTAGTGACTTATACTATTAAATTCTAAATTAGTTTTTAACTTAATTATATACCAATTTATAATTATCTTGATTTAATCAGTCACTAAATTCAATCATTACTTTTATTTTTTATTTTGTAATTATTTAATAACTAAAATCTAATTTGATGATTATTTTAATTACAATTAGCAATAATTAGTAACTATTTTATTTGATAGTTAAAAATTAGTCTCTAAATAGTCATTTTTTTATAATATTTTTCTTATAGTATTTTGAATATAATCATTCAAGACTAATCATTGAAATTTAGTCATTCATAATTAATCCATTAAATATTATTTAAAATACTGTTCTTAACTAAAACAAAGATTTGTCTATGATTTAAAATTCCACAAAGGTTTACTTACTTAAAAAAAAGGTAATATTTTACTACAAATACAAATTTAAACACTCAACTTCTACTTTAACTTTTGATAACCACTGTAAGACAATAAGTAGGAGAAAGTCTTATTATATGCTTGAATGACTCTGCGTTTTTCAAACCTATGAACATTCAAATGAATTATATTCAATAGTTAATAATATATAATCAAATATTATCTTGAAACAAAACAAACAATATTTATTCCCTATTTTCTAAGTCTCTACAACTGTTTCTGAATCTTTTCGTCAATACAGATTTTCACTTTTCCCTGCATTAAATACATAAAATGTTGTCAATTTTGTAATTATTTATTACTTTTATTTAAATTATTTATATTGTTATAACAGAGAAAGTTACTCATAATCCATTATATTACATTTTCACCTACAAGTCTCAACTAACTTTTTTTGTCTAAATCTCCAATTCAAAAGCTAAAAAAAATAAAAATAAATTATAGAACAACCACATTTGTTCTCCAATTAATGTATCTAAAATATTGTCATTTCACCAACTTATGACCACAAGACTTATGTTCCTAATATTTATTAATTTAGTTGAAATCAATTTTTTTAAGATAAATCTTCAAAAATCTTCAAATTAATTCATAAAAAATTTAAAAACTAAAAAAATTGTTTATTGAGTTGTTTTCAAGCGAAAAACCACCTAGAGAAGAAATACTTTAGAATTTTTGCAGTCAATCTAGCGTATTTCGATCACTTTATATGAATTATATTTAATTATTACAAATATTTTTTTCTTTTTCTTTTAACTACTTCAATTAATTTTTTTTAACACTGTCTTGTGAGGCCTTTAGGCATTTTAAATTTGTTTTTCGACCCAAACATAAAGAACATTATTAAAAACCTCTCATACTATGAGTTGAGTTAAATTTCACAAATTTGAATATCTTATTTAGTTAATTAAAAAATATATAGAATAAATAAACAAACACTGAGTGAACTACAATTCACATTCTCACGAACAAAAATCGTTGAAGATGCATAAAAATATTGATAATAGTTTACACACACATTCAATTTAACTTGATTAAATTTTCATAAATCTATTTACTAAGATCATATCAAACTTCATTATATTAAATCCACAGTAATTATTTTGATACTTTTATGGAAAATTTGTATAGAGGGATGCTGATTACTGTGGATTGTGTGGTTCTCATGCGAAAGTGTTATGTTAAAGTTGATGCCATGCATGATTAAAAGGTGGAGAATTTGAGAAAGAGAGAGTGAAAAAATGTGGCTTTGTGTTTGATGATAAGAAAGAAGTGTTTGTCCCTGCCTAAATAGGAAAGCTGATTAGAGTAGGCCAGCTAGCCAACATGCTTTGATCATAACAATTGTACGGTCACTTGGAGAAGTGTGGGCCCATCATGCCCCAATCGACGGCTCTGATGGGATTGCATCATCATTCATTCACTCTCCAAAATAAACAAACAACAACAATGTTTTGTGCTCTCTTTCCATCTTCATCATTCAACAATCTCGTATTCACAATTTCCACTGTATATATACCACTCCAATTCCATTCACTTTATAAAACTATGTTTGATTTTATTTTTAATTTATCCCTATTTTTCAAATATTTTTTATTAGGTGTGAAATGTGGATGGAAGATGGGGTAACCAAGCTTCAATATATTTTTGAGAGAATATACTTTAATTACATCAGGTAATAGTTATAATGTCCCACGACTGTAGAAGCAAGTGGCTAGAATTAGGTAAGCATATGAAAATGATATTGATGTAAACCAAAAAGTTCAAATATATCAAAGAGAGAGAGAGAATGTGATGATGTTGTTATAATGAAACATGATGGAGGGGGAAAAAGTTCATGAAATACTGTGTGCTAACATTGGGATGGGGAAGAGAAGCATGTTAAACAATAATTTTATCAAAGTTTCCTCTTATCACTTCTGTATTTTTTCTGTGTATGTATTGAGGATTTAATTTTCAATTCATTCCCCACTAGTCTTAGTAGGTATTTAGAAACTATTTATTATGAAATAAAATAGAAGCCTATAATATAAACCCTATACTCTACTGTAAGAACAAATCAATATTTGAAAGCAAAGTATAATTTTAATTATTGATTGGGTAATTATAAAAGATAATATTATGCAGATAAACAGCATGTGAAGACCGCATAGCGCAGTGGATTAGCGCGTTTGACTTCGGATCAAAAGGTCGTGGGTTCGACTCCCACTGTGGTCGTTTGGTTTTTTATGTAGGTCGATTTTCTTCCAGCTTTCCTGAGTCAAAACAATGGCCCATTGGGCCTTTTTTTTTTTTTTTCTCACTTTGGTGTTTTTATAAGTATTCCTCATCTATTTTAAATTGATTTCTGGAATTTATCTTTGGTAATATGCGAATATTTTGGAATTTATTTAACAAATTTCAGAAACAAAAATTTGCAAGTCTTTAAATTTCATCGTTTTGGGAATTTGGTTTATGAAAGTGTTAAAATTTCAGATGTAATTGAAACTAAATTTGATTTGTAAAAGTGAAGTTACCTATTCGTTAAATGTTGATCATGGAAATATCATCCACGCATCATGACCCGATGATTATCCATTGCAATAGCTAGTGTCAATATGAGACCCTTACACCACCAAACTTTGAGTCCAATGAGGATTGGAATAGAACAAATCCAATCGTATAAGAACAAGTCCTTGAGCCCTTGAGGTACCTAAAATTATTGTTCACTGTAAGGGATGGTGAAGATGAGATAGCAATCTGTGCCATTATTTTGTGGTAGATTGTCCAAATCAATGCAAAGCTGTTAGATTTACCTTCACCAATGCATTAGTGCATATATAACATATTATGACTCAAAAACAATAAAATATAATAAATGTTAGGATTAAAAAATCAAATAAATCTTTTTTTTATCTTCTTTATTCTTTTATTGATTTTAATATACAAGAAATAATCTTAACAAACTAAAATAATGAATTATTAACATTTAATATAAATAATTTAGTTATAATATGTTAGAAAAATTGTTTACAAAAAATTAAAAGTTTTAAAGATTATTTAGGATAATCTTAAAATTTAGGTGTCTATTTAAAAGAATAATACAATTTAAAATTAATTACAATAAATCAAAGTTTAAGATATCTATTTGTAAATGAGTTAAACTTGAGAATGAATGAAAAAATAAATAAATTTAGGGGATGCATTTACTAAAAAAAGTTTATGGAAATTAAATATTTGAAAAAAAAAAACTAAGGAAAAGCCAAATCGTTTGGGCAAAGTGATTTGAAAAGTTAAGGAGGGAAGTGGCGGCAAAAGAACAACGGCAATAACAGTTACCCTTGTTTCCTTCTCCGTCTGTTCGAACTCTCCTCACCCACTCTATCGTCCTCATCCCTTATCTCTTTCCTTCGGTTTCCAAATTCCAAACCCTAATTTTTCCATTTCTCTCTCTCTTCCACTTTTTTTATTTTCGCCACCATGTTCGGGTGATAGGAAAATATCCGAGAAATTGAAGCCGAAAGAAAATCTTCAGCTGCCGGTAAAGTTATACTGGCGCTTCTATCGTTAATTCATTTTCTCATTTCCGCGTGCGTGACGTGGTTGTAGTTTAGTCAGGATCTGTTTATTGAGATAAGCGATTTGTTCTATTTCGTAGGGTTTGTGAATTTTACTCTGTAATTCGCTAATCGCAGATCGTCGGGGTTTTTAAGGTGTAATGGCGCTTTATGACAGCACTGCTGCTGTATTAATTGGAAAGCCACTTCGATGACTGGGAAGTGCATGGAAGTAAAGCGGAGAACGATCTCGTGAGTATCTACCTCCGCTAACTGAATTATCTCTGGTTTCAACTCAATTGTATCGAACAAGGGTTTGTCTTTTGCATTTGTGGAGAATAGAATTTGACTTTGATACGCCTAACAGAGATGTGTCTTGTTACCTTTCGTGAACCTATAATTAAGTGCTACTAGCTTGATTAATTTGTGCGATTTTTGTTCAAGTTTTTTTGTGTTTCATTTATTATACTTTTGATCTATAGTTTTCCTTATCAGCTAATGGTGCTCTGTTTCTTTATCTGTGAATGATGATTGGGGGGTGGTGGTGAAAACTAAATGGAATAATATAACTTTTGCACTTAACTGAATAGTAAGGTAAGGTCTATCTTTTTGTTTCTTTGCTGATATCCTAGGTATCCTCCATAGGAGACAGTCATGCTTGAACTTGGTAGGACTTGGACAACAAAGCTCTTCCTTCGAGTATTTGATACAACTATATACTCAAGGTTTGAATTCACGATACAATATTTCAAACTCTAACTGTTGGCTTAGATGCAAAATTTGAATGGGAAAAAGTACAAAAAATGAAAGTTCGGAACTAAATCTGTCAATTATAATAATATTAAACTCCTCTTATCCTCTAAACAAATCTTGTAGAGGATCCAGTATTTTGGCGTTTAGATGGGCTTTATTTTGGATGAATGGGTCAGTGTCAGCCACTCTAAACTTTGTATTTGGGCTTTGCTATTGTTTTGACAGATTATCTTTCTTAATATTTATATACATTCGTATTGGATGAATTTTTAGGCATTTAAAAATAAAAAGGTATAATAGATACTGGCAGACCATAGACATACATTCTTGCTTTTAAGTTCCTTCTCATCTATCAGTTTAGTTTGGTTGTATTTCTTTATCCAAGCCCATATTTAAGATTTTGAAGCTGACTTAAACCAGCCCATACATACCCATCACATATGAAGCTTTTGAACATATCGTTGTAGTTAATCGTTGTAGCTTGTCAAATAAGGTGAGAACAGAAGACAATTAAACATCTTAAGACACAAAGGAATCCGACAATTTTGCCATAATATATATGACCCATGCATAATTTTGTGAAAAATGGATAAATTTTTGCTTCTTGTTTTTGTTTTTCTGGTTTTTCAAATGCTTGTTCTTGGAAACAATTTTCATAACTTACTAGATTTCAATTTACAAATTGATTGTTAAGTTGTGTCAAATTGTTTTAGGAAACAAATTTTAAAATAAAAAAAAGTGAATGGGAATTAAAAAATCTTACATTCTTATTACTTTGCCTTAACTTTTACTGGTTCTTCATGCCAAACCATGACAATGATGTCGTCACTTCAAGCTCATTTAATTTGAGAAATTGTAGATTCTACTTAGGGTGAATTTTGATAGCAGTGGGATGGGTTGTAAAAAAGATAGAATTCTGTAATTCTTCTCCTCGAAGAATCTAGCTCCTTTCCTAATTATAACACAGCCATAAACAGTATAGCAAATGAATTGGAAACATTGATTGTTCTGATATAAACACTCCAGTCATTTCATCTTAGCATTACACCATTTGATGAATTATAGGGTTCACATCCCCATAAGGCATTTTAGGGCCATTGTGCCTGTAAGTTTTTTTGTGACATAAAGGCTTTCGGTTCAACTAGTAAGTTTTTTTTTTTCTTTGATAATGGTAGGCTAGCAATGGAAACTGCTTTATGTGTTTGAAGTGGGCCAACAATTTGTGTCTGTTGACAAAACTAGTGGTGATTTTAAAAAAACTAGTCATAAATGCACTTTTTTATTGTCTATAATTTGGTTCATTCATAATAAAAAAGTTCATTATGTTTTTATCCTTGCATTCTCTCTCTCTACATTGTTTCTTTTTCTTTTGATCTTTCTCCTCTTCCTGTCAAGTCATTTGGACCACTGTTTTCTGAATTTATTTGTATTTACGGATTAATAACAAATCTGAGCTTTTTAGATAAGGAAAATTGTATCAGTTGAAAAATTTTATTATGCAAAGATGTTTCTATGAACTTGGAGGTATTGAATCCTAGGTTTACTTGGACTTAGTCTTAGGTGTTGGTTGTATTCTTTTATCTGACACATGTATGCACAATTTTTTTTTTCTCTTATACTTATTTTTAGTGTCATGACATCTTAAAGTACAGGGAAAATATTGTTTAAAACTTTCCCTTAAAGTATCAAGTTGAACATGGTTGTTCTTGCACAATTCAGTGGACCAACCACCACCCTTGGAGCCACTTGACTTGTGTTAGGCCAAATGTCTAGTTCAGGGTCATCTTAAAATATTTGGAGACCCTTTTCTAATCATGAAAATTGGACCTTTCCACCCTCTAATATTAAAATAAATGCACAATTTTGATTTTGCTAAATATTATAATATGATTTTTTTTTAAATAAAGCATAAAAAATTCAAACCACTTTGTTTATGTTGATAATAACATCCAAATAAAAAGGTTGGTTCAAATTTGTGGACTTTTAAAAATTGGAGACCTTCAAGGTCCTGTGCAGAGGTCTGCCGGGTCTGGTCTAGTTAATGAGACTGAACCACCCATCCTTGAGACTGCACTAAGGTGATTTCCAACACTGCTTTGTGACTAGGGCGTCAGGATTGGAGTGTGACAAATGTAAGTGACCCATCAATGAATTTAGAGAATTTGTGTTTAGAGTCTAATTCAAACCCACAAAACTAACTTGCTAGGTGAAAACTATCCAAGTTTTGTAACTTTATTTAAGCCATATCTTTAGTTGATGTGCTACTAGATCCCCACCCTTGAAATTGCAATTAAGACAACCCCTGAAGCCTCTGCTACCAAGGCAAGCTAGGAGATCAGCCATATTTCCAACGAAAACTCTAATATATTGAATGCTAATTGGAAGCTTTATCCATCAAAACTATTTCTTTTAATCTCTGGTAAAATTATTGTTTGAAGGACTGGGTTTTGTGTCGTTAGACAACCTTTGGCTGCTGAATGGAATTTGGGCATAATTAAGATGAACTGAATTTTTCGCTAGTTACATATTCTTGCTTCAAGATTTCTCTTGTATTTTGTAGATGAGTATGGACCGTGAATGTAGTTATCATACTCCTCTCATAACAAATATCAATAGTGGTTAAGTAGTCATTTAAAAGAGGTACATTTATTGCTTCTCTTGCTTGTTATTTCCTATCATATGCGTGTATTTATATATATTGTAGGAGAATATTAAAACTACATGACATGAAGTAATAAACTTTGTTATTGATTTCTGCTATTTGTGTTTATTATCAACTATTTCTACTGATAATTGATTTTAATAAAATGTCAGCACGTTTTTAATGAATGTCTGTTTCATGCTTGAATAGAAATGATTTACAGGTCAATCCCACTTATTATGGGATTTCATATCCTAAACTGAAAATTCTTCTATTTTTCTTTATAACATTCTTTATATACTTTTCATGTTAGAAAAAGACTACTTGAAGGTGTGCAACATGCTATTCAATGATCTTCTGTTACTCAGGAGCCAGCAATCACCTTAGGAAGTTCGATCTTCAATATTATTAGCTTTTGATGGTAAATATCTTAGCTTCATGTCCCGTTCTTGTTTTCATTTCCTGTCTTTGCTAACCTATTTGCTGTAAAATGCAATCTGGCCTGAAGAGGACGGGGTGCACGTTCCTTTTGATCAAATCCTCTGACACAAACAAATCCTGAAATGATGCATGAAATTGTTAAGAACCGTTACAAGGTTGAGCAGAGATACTAGTAGACGCAGATGAGTACTAATCACTAACGTGTAGAATGTTGCTCAATATATCCGGAAAAACTATATCGGTTGACTAGTTGTATTATGACTAGGAAATATACATACACTGACACAGAAATTTGGATTATTTTTTGATTGTAGAAGGTAATCACGTAGTTGTGGAATTTGAAGGTGTATGATGGTTTAATATGATACTGTTATAAATGTTACGAGAATAGCTTATGATTATTATTTGTCATTTTGCTTAATTGTTGACATTTGACAGTTATGAAAATTTTGCTACAGTGATTGGTCCTTAGTGAATTGGCTTCCCAGTTATGAGAATAGTCTAGTATTTTTATTTTGGTCCCTAGTGAATTGGCTTCCAATACTGAATTGGTGATCATTTGGGAGATAACTGGTGTATTATTTTTTTTAGCAAATTTATTGCCAAAAATACTGTTTTCTTTCATTTATGTGAACTTATACCTGCTGTGCATGTATGGTACTGAGTTGAAATTCTCAATGACTTAGGTTTAGTAAATTTAGATTTTAGTATGGCCCATTTATTTTGAGGTAACTAGTTGAAGTTTTATTTCCTTTGTTAACAAAAGTTTAGCATGGCAAAAGAAGAAATACTTAAGCCTGAAAATATGATAAATAGAGCTTAAGAGATTTGATTATCTCTGAGATATTTATAGAATAAAATTACATTAGGAAGACTAAAAAGGTACAAGAAATTAATGCTAATAAATAAACAACTCATAGTAGTTTTCTAATACAACTACTTACTACCTATATTTAATACTTATTCTAACACTTCTCATGGAGCTGACACATAAATTATATGTACCAAGCTTAGAACAAATTGTATGTACCAAGCTTAGAGCAAATAAATGCAATCCTGAGATCTCCATAAGAATTTTATTAACACATGCGAGTTGATCAATGAATCCGAAAAACTGACTAAAATTTCCTTAACAACAATTTTTCTCGAATAAAATGACAAATCAAGCCTTGAATAACAATTTTTTTCAAATAAAATGACAATCAAGTTTTATGTGTTTAGTCCTCTCATGGAACACTAGATTGGAAATAATGTGGATAGAAGATTGGTTATCGCAATAAATCTTCATTTGTTGGATATCACAAAATTTTAATTCTTGAAGAAATTGTTTCACCCATACAAGTTCACAACTAAGAGACGTCATTGCCTTATATTCAACTTTGACACGCAACCACATTTTGTTTCTTGCTTTTCCAAAAAATAATATTTACTCCAATGAGAACACAATATCCTATAATGGAGCGTCTATCTATAGGACATCATGCCCACTCAGCATCATAATACCAAAAATTTTGGGTGTTTCCTTTATCTTTATACAACAGACCTTGCCCTAGAGCTTCTTTAAGGTATCTTAAGAAATTTGGGTGTTTCCTTTACCTTTATACAAAAGACCTTGGCCTAGAGCTTCTTTAAGGTATCTTAAGATGTGGATGATAGCATTCCGATAATCAATACAAGGATTTTGCATAATGGACTAACAACACCTAATGTGAATCTAGTAATAGTGAGATAAATAGGCTTCCTAATGAACCTTCTATATCTCTCTAGATTAGAGAAAGGTTTATCTTAATCTACCATTAATTTTTTGACTTAGATCCACAGGGCTATCTAGTGGTCTACAATTAGACATGCATGTTTCTTCCAAGATATCTAATGCTTATTTTCTTTGAACTACAATTCCTTCCTTTGATTGAGCCACTTCAATGCCTAGAAAGTATTTGATACATCCAAGGTCTTTGGTCTAAAAGCTATTACACGAGTGTTCCTTTAGCTTCGAGATTCTAGTAGCATCATTTCCTATAATAACTATGTCATTACATAAACAATTAAGTAAACACATTTTCCATAAGAGGCATGCCAATATAAAAAACTAAATGATCTGTCTCATTGTGTTTCATTCCAAAAGTTTGAACAATGCGACTGAATTATTTTAACCAAGCATGAGGAGATTGTTTGAGACCACAGAGAGATTGATGTAACTTACAAACCAAGCCAGCAACGAAACCACAAGTTTGCTCCATGTAAATCTCCTTTTCTAGATCATCAGGGAAAACATTTTTTATATCTAATTGATGGAGATGCCAATGACATATAGTTGATACGACAAAGAAGAGACAGACGATAGTCATTTTGGCTACGAGAGAAAATGTATTACCATAATTAAGCTCATAGGTTTGAGTATATCCTTGGGCCATCAATCTGGCTTTGAGGCGATCAACTTAACCATTTGGCCCAACTTTAATGGTGTAAACCCAATGACAACTAACAACCTTCTGACCAGGTGAAAGAGGAAAAGTCCCATGTACCATTGCATTTAAGAGCTTGCATTTCATTAATAATGTTTTGTTTCCATCTAGAATGATCAAGTGTCTCTTTCATACTTTTAGAAATGGTAATGGAAGATAATAAATGGGAGATAAAAGAACAACCGGAACGGGACAAACAATGTTAGCTAGAAAATTGTAAATAGGATGAGGATTCCTTAGTTGGGACATGTAACAAATTGCTTAGTTGAAGAGTAATATGTGAATCATAAGGTGACACAAAAGAAGAGAAACTAGCACCACACAAATGCTTAAACCTGCACCATTGTGGATGAAAATTTGATTTAGACCATCAAAATATTGAAGTTGTTAAATGTTTTGGAGTTCACCAATTATATGAAAGCTTGCACTAGAGTCTGGTATCCAAGACTATTGGCATTTCCTTGAGAATTAGACTTCATTAGCATTGCACTAGGTTAAATGTCGTTGTCAGGCTTGTTATTGGGACTTACCCAAGTATTTGATGTTTTATGAGTCAGCCGCATAAGGGATCTCCAGTACATCCCTCTCACGCCGAGACTGCTCAGTTCATGCATGGGACTATATATTAAGGGTGGTCCGATAGCGGACGACCCGATAGCGCGTGGCCCGATAAACCTAACAAACTTGTTAGGATGGGCTCTGATACCGTATTAAAAGTGGACTTTAAGCCTAACTCATCTTTATAAAACTGGCTTGTAAGGTAAGGTTTACACCTAATTATAAACTATTGAAAGGCCTTATCTCTAGTTTATGTGGGATCTCCAACATTACCACCACGATTATGAGGCTTGAGTATAGAACAATGGTGAGACTAAATTTTGCATCTCTTAGACATATGATTAAGTCGTGTTGTTTCATGACCATATAGAAGACCATCGATTTTAGCAATTGATGGGCGAGACAAGTGGTGCATAATCGGAGGGTAGTCCTTTGAGAATAGCATCAACATGGTCTTCATGACGCACAAGAATGTCAACAACGACGAGTTCATCAATGTAAATTCTAATCTTAAGAAGATAATCTTCCAATATTTTGGAATCAATTCTAACAACACGCAACAAAATTATGCAGTTGTCATGCACTAGATTTAGTTTGAATACCAAAGTATTCATGAATCTTCTCCCAAACCTCATAGGAGTAATTGGAGCCAAGCACACAAGGGAGAACAAATTTCGAAAGAGAATATTGAAGCCAAACAAGTAATGTTTGGTCTTGAACTTCCCAAGCTTCATAGTCAGGATTAACACTATCAAGATTATAATCATTTTCAGTGAGATATAGAGGTGGGAACACTAGATTTACAACAAATCTTTGTAACTTACGCGATTTGATTACCAGTTCAACGTGTTGTTGCCAATGAAGATTATTCGAGTCATCAAGTTTTTCAACTAGAGGTTGGAAACGACTGCAAGGCCGAAGCCATAGGAATAGAGACTTCACAAAGTGCAATTCAATAAATTGAAACTAGAGAGCACAATTCACAAACGCAAACCTTGAAGAACAATCCATGAAATTGAAGGGACAAAGAACAATGCACAAAAGTAGGAACAACAAAGACGATAGCAAGATAATGAAGAAACTGAACAAAGATGAGCGCTAGAGAAGAAGATTAATTGTCGAACTAGATCTAGTTATGAAGAAGATGGATCATCGAGAAAAAATTGCTCTAGATACCATCTTAGAGAAATTAAACTGAAGAATAAACTGAATTTATTATTATCACATCACACCTGAGAATAGGAGTACAGAATTGTATCCTGAGAATTGGCTGAGAATTGGAGTAGAGAATTGTATTCATAGGCACTACTAGGCACCGCTTACATCAATAGATGTGCAAACTAATTAATTTATTTCTACTAACACTTACTACCTATATTTAATACCTATTCTAACATAAATAAAGCAAACAATTTAAGGTGGTCTTCATACCTCTCCAAAAGCAATGCTGAATTTCTTGGGTTGAGAGGCCTGGTAGACATGAGTATTTTTTTTAGTACAATTTTACAACTGGTATAGAATAGAAATATAGGTGAGCATATAGATTTTTTCTACCTCTAAAAATTGATGTTACAGAGGTTCCAAAGTATACTGTCCTTCTTGGCAAATTCCAAATCCATTCCCTAGGGATATCAATAGGTTGAACGCTCGATGCATGATCTGCAAATAGCTGCATAATGGGAAAAAGGTTTATGAAATAATTCATAATTAGGGCAGACCTGCTAAGATTATTGAATATTAACAAAGCCTTGATTAAACATACCTCATTAACTTGAAAGTAAGTCCCATTCAGTGGAAAGCTCCCCTTGGTTGCTGTCCTACAAGGTATCTATATACGGGATAATATTTTGTGTTAAGTTGTTAAAGAAAAATGAAACTCAAGAAAATATAGTTTTTCATATTTTTGCATCCACAAATTAATCTTTACCAGAAGTGTTCCTCTAACTGTTTGTAAGTTGGCTTCCCTAATGCTGTTGCATGAAAAGCACGTGTTGTCACCGCACAGTTTGGTTAAATTTTGGGATCCACACCTTCTTTCTGGTGGCTCAATAGAATTTGCAGTCTCACCTAGTGGTCGATGTCAAAAATATAGATGAGTGATTGATTGTTATGTTCTTTGACTTTAACCTAGCATGGAAATAACAATAACTTGCACGTGCTTCACTTTTCCTTGCCATTCTAGCTATTGTGCATTAATATTAGTAAAAAGGTAGTTTATGGAAACTGATGATAGCCTTGTTCACTAATTGTTGTCAAGTCTTTTGCTAACCTGGTGTCCATATTGCAAGAAGATATGGGCTTGGGTCATCAGGTTCCCGTTTATCCATCTGTAAATTTTAGTGAACATAATTACATAAGAAAAATTCTGCAAGCTGATAACTGAATGTTTCTTTACATAGTAAGAAAAGAGTAGCTGACCTTTTCCAAGAGAGGATGTGAATCTGGAAGTTCATATCTGCATCAATCAGGGAGGTTTAAAAGAGCATCATTTAGATTTATAATTATACCAGAAATTGATTTTTTCTATGCTGGTCACTTAAATGGTTTTCTAAACTTGTAAAAGAATATGAAGACTATTTTAAGTTTTTAGTGAGATTTCTTTTATTTTCTGACAAGTTTTGTGCTATTACAAGCAATAGTAGATACTTACACTTGGTGTTCAGTTCTTAGACGACTCACGTTCTTCAGTTTTGGTGTTGGTATAGAAGCAGACTGTGGAGCTAAGGCAACAAGTGCCTTAGACATGTCACCTATGAAATGCTCCCTGTATTCTTCGAAGTGGTTCTGTACGTTCATTGTTGACTCTTTGGCATTGAGCTCAATAAAAGGAATTTCATCTGGATCCTCCCTAAGAAGGTCCTCGATGTCACTTTCTTCTGGATCTGTCTGGTCTTGTTCTGGTGTTGCTGGTTCTTCAATGATTGGTTCACGCTGCCAATTGTTGGGATTTACTTTTCTGACTAAGTTGTTTTCAAGAAGACGTAGGACCATGGGATTCTCATTGACAAGATAGTTTCTCTCAGCTGCAATGGGGACATACGTACTTACAATACGCTTCTCTTCTGGTCCTGGCAAGGCAAGTCGAGCACTGTACTAAAAGGGTTAGTTGACTTATATATAAAAATAAAAGAAGTACATCATGCACTATATGCTAGAAGTATGCAGCTGAAAAAAAACACTCTTTATCTTGATTTGTCTGGTTTCTTTCTATGATAGGTTTGTTATTAGCTTTGAATTTCTTCTCTGAATTTTTAGAGGCATCAAATTTGAGTGTAGCATATACTGGACGTACTTCGGAATTGGGGAGATGACAAAATTTTGGAACTGTGATTTGTCACCCTTCTGATATGATATATGGCATTGTGGTCAATATTAAATTGGTTTCATTCATAGTATCAAGAGACCAGAACAAATTTTCACTATAAAGGGATGAAACCATTGTGGACTTGCAATTAATTTTCTAAACTGACTGCACCAATATTCAAAACGTAATACTGGAATCATGAGCAACGGTTTGAGGTTCTAGACGTAAGATTTAAACAGGAAACTGAAAACAGCATTTGAAAGAAAAGGTTGATAAACGTACTCCAAAATGAATACATGTATAGAACTAGGGGAAGGGGTGTAATCGATCATGCAAGCCTTGACGAGGAAGGATGGGGATGCTGGAAATTTAAGGTTTTAAATAAGTTTATTAGAACAGTTAAATGTCTAGGGTTTGATTTACATTGAAATTGATATAATAATTAATAAATTAACTAATCTTGTTGCTAATCTTGCTTTTAGTTCCACAGAGCTGCATCTGCCAACTAATTAAATATTCAGATCTTATTTCTCCTTGCTCTGGTTTCTTTGATTTTTGTTTTTTATTTTTTTAAATGACAGTTATTTTATTTCAGTTTTTACATGTTTGGTTGTGTTTCTTTGAATTGGCTATGGAATTAAAGTCTCAAAGATGTAATTTTATGTACTTTTTGACTTGGTTATTGTGTTATGACTCCAGATGCATTTTGCATGGAAGTTTATAATGCAATGCAACTGACCTATTGAGTAACTAACCTTGCAAAAGCACTTGCAAAGTGTCTGCACTCTGCTCGCATTGGGCATGCATTGCAATTTGGTTTTCTCTTTGTGCAGAAAACCTGCAAATGTAGAGCATGAATTACTTTTAGCCTCCTGTTTCATGCCCTGTTAAGCAAAAGCTATTTCTAAAAAAAAGTGACGCCCTTTTCTGAATGTTGTACTAAATGTACGAGGAAAATATGCATACCTTCCCAAATGTAATCATCTGATAGTGCAGCTCATACCTGCATTTATTTATATTTCTGTTAGAGATTTATTAATCATATTAAAGTAGTTCTACTAATGCAGGTTTTTGGGGTTATGATTATACAAGGTTCTTTGATCAAGTTTACACAATCTGGGCCAAAGATACTTCTGAACTGTTTCCAACACTGGGTACCTACATGACATTTTAGTTAGCACTTTTTTATATATAGAAATATTATACATACATACATATATACATACATACATACATACATACATATATATATATATATATATATATAAATATAATATATATATATATATATACATACATATATATATATATATATATATATATATATATATATATATATATATATATATATATATATATATATATATATTTACATTTTCTTTGGTTGGTGCGAAGGATACTTACAGTTCAAGGAGGTGTAACTGAAGTGCTTCAGGAAGTGGTTGGAGAGGGACCCATCCAAGTCTAACGGCTATCCTTCCAACATTGGTGTCAACCTTGAAGATATTATTCATGGCAACATGTTATTGCAAGTCTTTTTAGTGATTTACATTCGTGATAAGCGGTTAATTGAGGCTTACTGGGAAAGCAATATGATGAAGTGTCAGAAGCCGTACACATTCCACACTTTTTAACCCCAACCCTCGGATGCTCAGCAGATAGTCCCTGCATTTGATGTTAAAATATAGAAAGGACATGGTCAATTTGCATTATTTATTTTCTGTCATAAGCAGTGAGTTTTGGGGATAGGGATTGGTTGATGGTGATAGAAGAAATAAAATGGCTTACTTTGCTTTATCTTGGGGAACATGTCTTAACCATTCGAGATCAATGCTTCCATGTTCGGTAACCAATCTGTTCAGGAATCCCTGAAATATAACAGAAGTTCTTTTGTAAATATATTTTGGCCAAACATCAGTGTTCTACATAAAGTTGCTTTGAACATACTTTGATTCGTTCTGCTAGCATGTTGTTCATCCCTCGTTCTTTAATTGTTTCTGATATCTTTTTGACAGAGGCACTTCTTACTGCTTCATAGTCCAATGAATCCATTGTATTTGTGTTTCTTTCTTTCTCTGTCCCATTTCTCTGTACCTCCTTTCTTAGTTTGTCCCAGTCACTTCCATGCCTTTTATCAGCCTCAGGTTTTGATTTCCTTGCTTTTGAAACCTTGGTTTTGCTCTTTTTGTCAATAGGGTTGTGAAAACAAACTTGCTTCCGAGGATTTGATTCAGTCATATTATTTTTTGACCATCTTTGGCTGTTTACTGAAGATATAGTGTTTTCACTATCATGACCTTCATTTGCTTGCTTAGGAACATTGCAGCTATCATTAACCACATCATCTTGCCCTCTGCACAATATGTGAGAAATATTTAATGACTTTGTATATGCCCTGCTTTCTGATTCTAAGGCTTTCTGGCTTACATGATGATGATTAAGTGAAGGTTGATAATAATTTGTATGAGATCCATATTTAGAGATGTCTTGTGGAAGGACTAGTTGTTTGCTTAATGGTCCATCTGGTACAAGTAACTCTGGAGACCCTTGGGTTCCATTTCCATGCTGCATTTCTGTAGGTTTATCTGCATTATCTTGGACTTCCCGATTGCCAAATCTCTTACAATTGTTGTCCTGGAATTCTCTGTGTACAGAAACAGTTTCAGTCCAAGAAAACTCTCCACCATTCATTTGAAAAGTCTTCAGCCCTTTTGTGTCTGAGTAATATAACCCATAGTCAGTTGAAGGAGCTACAGGTAGTTGATTTGGTGGATAAGCATAGCTGCTAGGATGACTAAATTCTGAGCAGGCATTGGGACTATTTTTTGTGCCTACTCTACAACTTTGCTTCACATGTTTTGCTGGATGCAGCTGTGCTTCTTTATGTCTCTCCTCAAACAGTGATACTCCATTTACACTGTTATAAAATTCCTGGAACACAGTGGCTCTTCCTACTTGAAAAGAATCTGTCAAAGTCAAATTTGTTTTTCTGTGTTCACACCTGCAGTCAAGTCCTTCTGATTCTGAATTGGATCCGAGGGAGAATCTAGTTATGGCATCTTGAGTAATTGAGGAATCGAGAGAATCTTGTGATGATAAAATTTCTTCTTCTGAGCTCTGATTATTTGGCTTTATTATTCTCCCTTGTGGCCTCGAGGTTTCAATGTCTCTCTGAAGCTCTCTTGTATGATGGGGAGTCTCAAAGCCAAGAGGATAGGTTGGTTGATTTAATGTCCCAAATCCACGTGATGTTATTGTATCAACTGGATTTACTATGCATAGTTCTTCTTCAAGCAACGTGTTTGTGTCAACATATGATTTCTTGCTGCTTTTTGACTGAAGAGGAAACCTTGATGCTAGAGACATAAAAGCAGAGCTACAAAGAAAGTAAAGATTTTGGTGAAGCATCCTGAGTGAGGCAAGCACCTATCATCACTAATATTTAGCTTACCTTGAAAGGTGGTCTGAAACATTCTGAGTGAGGAAAACACCTATCACTGAGTCAACAACAGATCCTTTCCACTTTGAAAAGCCTCTATCTCCTACAAAGTAGAGGCATACTTGATTTGTAAATATATGTTCACTGGTGAATAATTTAGCAATCAAGTGAATATTTGAAAAAAAATCATAGTTTTCTGTCTTTTTCTATTGATAACTGAAGTGATCTTATGGAAAAGATAAGATTTTTTATTGTTTACTCACACCTTGTCTTTAGATGTTTCTCCTTTTTTTTTGTTAATCTGTTTTTTAGAATTCATGCTGTTAGAATATTAGTTATTAATCTTAATATAAGTAGGCTTGTGCTTGTGCTAGCAGTGCTAGTATTCAACTAATCATTATTATGATAGAAGTATTACATTAGGGTATTATATCACATTCTCTTCCCCTCCTAAACCATTAATTATAACACATTTTCATATATTCAAGAATTCTATAATGAGAAGTTCAATGCTAATTATTTTTACTAGGGGACAAGCTGAGGTGTTATAGATATTATATAAAGTAATAAAATGTCTGTTAAAGTAATGATTATTACTTGCAAAGAGGCCTGTTTTAGGCCTCATGGTACTTGATGTTTGTGTATGATGTATCTTACCTTGAATAAGATGCATCCGTGCTATGAAGGAATCAACTCGTCCGCGAAAAACATTTCTTTCTTGTTCCCACCACTTCTCTTTTTCTTTATCAATTCCTTCGAGGTATGTACTTCCTCCTTTGCCCATTAATAGTTTCCAGGTTCTCTCTGTTTCTGGGTCAAGGTCCACTTTAGGCTTTGGTTTGTGTTTTTTAACTAATTCAAATTCTTGGTAGGGTACAATTGAATGATCTCCATTATAAGGAACAAGTGCCTTTTGTCCTTCCATCCTCGATATGCTGCTCTCCCCAAGTTTGAGATCATCCAGTTGACATGTTATCCTCTCTATCAGAGTGGAATATGTCTGGTGTGGTTCCTCTGAAATTAAGAACAGATAATTATAATTATATGTTTACTGAAAATTCCATTCCTTAATACAACACATTACCTGAGGCAGCAAAGCGTTCACCACTGCTGGCTCTACTGTTTTGCTTCTCTACAAATATATTATTTTTAATGTAGATATCTGGCATTTCTTTATTTGACTGTGTTAGAAATCTTTTTTTGTCTTTTTTTCTTGCATCCTGAGTATTCTCCTTAGACGTTTTTTTTCTTGGAGACCTTCCGCTGACTTTTTCATTGCGTCTATTTTCTGTTTTTTGCTTTCTAATGGCATCTTTGGCAGGAGTTGCAACTTTGAAATTTCCATCACCCTGTAAAGTCTTTTGGCACGAGGAAGTATCAAAAGAATTTGTGGCTGAGTCACGTTTGTTCTCAGTGCCTTTGCAATATTTTCTCTTGGAACCCTTTGCTTCAACGGAATCGAAGAGGATGTTAGGCACCAACTGAAGGGTATTTTGACATATCCTTTCTCCAGTCTCTTGAGAGTTTTCAAACCATGTTTCTGATTGATAGAGGATATTATCAATTTCCTTTGCATAATGAATATACTGCTGCATAAATCTATTATTTCCTTCCTGGTTCAAATGAGAATTTCCCTGGGCTGGAACTTCCTCAGTGACTGGAAATTTTGTTATCTGTGGTTCTTCTGTAATTGCTGACATGGCTGTGTTTGATTTCCTTTCTGACTGGAAATTATCAGTTTGCTTTTTATGTAGAAGTGGATTATCATCTGTGTTTTTTGGTAGGTTTTCTGTTGTAATTTCATTGCCCGAGCTGATCAGCAAAGCAGAGTTTGTATCATAGGTTATATTTGCTCCACCCAGCATCTCTGTGGCCTTGTGGTCTGATGTGGTATTGAAAGCTTTCTCGATCGTATGACGGATCTCCTGATGGCAACCTTTTTCGCCCTGGCTTTCATATTTACTATGTTCTAAGTCAAAATCTAGAGCTCTCCTGCAGGACTTTTTAATTGAAACAGTAGAATCGACACTTTCTTCTATAACATCAGTCTGTGGTGTTACAGCAGATTTCCGGACATACTTCCTCTTTTTGTGTGGATTCTCTTTCAACTTTGTCTTTTGAGTTTCAGACTTTGTAGTTCTTTTGGGCTTGCCCTCTACAATTACCTTTGGCCTATGCTTTCTTTTTTGGGGTGCTTTCTGCTCAGGTGTCTTGTTCAGGTCAATTCCCTTGGCACAGATGTTGTCAGAACGCTTTTGATTACCATATGTTGTAGAAATTGTTGCAGATGATGAATCAACAATTTGCTGTAGAAGTCCATCACAATATTCCTGAACTTCATTAACTGTGGAAGCAACCAATTCTTGTCGTTTGTCTTTCTCCTGACTTGTGCTTCCAGTTATTGTGTGATCTGATATTGTACACAACTGGTTGTTCCCAAATTTGAGTTGATCCATCATTTTTGGTACTGATGGGAGAAAATTGGTAAAACTAGCAGTTGCATCAGCTTCAGCTATTGGCACGTAGTTCAGATTATAATTATGGTAAGAATCACCTGTAAATGCAGTCTTAGTGACTCACCAATCAATTGCTGAAATCATAACGAATGCAAGAAGGTATTGCTCAAACAGCCAAAAGAAATGGAGTTTGTTTTGTGTTTTAACATTACAATCTTTATCATGTCTCTTTGCTGCTTACTTGATATGTGAGGGATATCTGTTCTAGGTATTCACAATGTAGAAAAATATAAAATAATTATTAAAGAAAATTATTGTCTATATTCATCGTCAATGTTTATAAATTCAAGCTATTTTAGAGAACAATCACTTTTATATCACTTTATGTGCACCAAATATCTTTTGGATTTCTGTGACTGTCAAATAGTACCGGTACTTTTCTCCCCCCATCCCTCTTTCATTGCACTGTTGTAGAAGTTTCAATCATTGGAGTAGGAATGAATTTGTGTTGAATCACTGATAATCTTTGGATTATGGGAGTATATACATTACACGGTTGTATTTCTTTTTCTTTTTTAGGATCGTTATAACAGACTGAAGGATTGTTAGTTTAACTAAAGTCTGTTAGTTACAGTTTGATATCCTTACTACGGTTAGCTTCTCTACTGTAGTTAATTTTCAGCTTACTTAGCACATCTTTTTACAGTTTATAAATAACTGAAGATTACTGTATAGTAAAATAGGTTTTATAGTTCTCATTCGTAATGAAATCAATTTCGGTCCCTACTCTGTTATTCTAATATAGTATCTAAAGCACCAAACAACTCTAACCTGGCTTGTTCTCTTCTCCTCTATCAATGGCTTCACTCAATCTTTGAAAAGCTTGTGCTTTAAATAGCTGATTATTAGGATACAAATATCCTCAATATCTTCATTTTGATTAGGAGAAGATATTACAATCTTTATGTTCATTTCAACATATTTTTATTTCTTTATTTCAGAAAGTTTGATTGTTACAAAGGGTTGATGAGAATATAACTAAAATAATTCTGTATTTCTCTATGTAGTAAAATTTGGTATGAGAGCTTTTTATCTTGAGAGCTCTGATTTTGCTTCCATTGCCACTGTTTGATGCCATTGAAGTCAATGGTGAGCCAGAAAGGTGTGCCTACACTGACAATCGCAACGCCAATAGTTGTGTTGCCATTGAGTTGCTGTGCCCTATCATGTGCCACCACCAATACTAGTCTGTGTAGCCCATACACAGAGCTCGAGTGAAGCCCCCTCATTGTTGTTGCCACCACATACAGGCTTGTCTGATCATCCTAGCCCAATCCAAGGGATGGTGATGTTCCATGAGTGAAGCCCCCTCACTGTTGTTGCCACCACATACAGGCTTGTCTGATCATCCTAGCCCAATCTGATCATCCTAGCCCAATCCAAGGGATGGTGATGTTCCATTTGGATATATCTCTAATTGATGTAAGATCTTTAGCAAACTTTCTCACGGCGAGAATTGGATATCTCGAACTTGAGAATAGAGAGGGGCCTCACAATGTTGTAGACTTAGCAGATCTTACTAAGATATGTTTTGATATCAAGTTATAAAATGGACTCTAATATAACTCAATCTCACAAAACTGGAGGCAGATCTTACTAAGATATGTTTTGATATCATGTTAGAAAATGGACTTTAATATAACTCAATCTCACAAAACTGAATTACAATATTCATTTATATATTATAATTTAATCATATTTCTATTCGATACGACATCTTCAATAAAAAAAATCTCTATTTTTGCCAAAAAAATTCCAGACTGCTGATGTTATCACTAAAGCCTCGCCTCATGCTCACGACCACTCTTGAGCTTGTAGGGGTGTATTGGAGTATATACATTACTCGGTTGTATTTCTTTTTCTTTTCAGGGATCTTTGTAACAAATCGTTTGTTAAGTTAACTAAACTGTCAGTTACAGTTTGTTATCTTTACTACAGTTAGCTTCTTTGCTTTAGTTAGTTTTCAGCATAGTTAGCTCATCTTTGTAAAGTTATATATAGCTCAAACTTACTATAGTAAAATACGTTTTGTAATGCCTTATGCATATTGTAACCAGACTCTCTCTACTGTTATTCTAAAATGGATATTAAACTACTTTATGCAAATTAACCGTTATGGACCCTAAAGAAGCTTGAGTTTAAGCTTGAGTTGCTGAATGTGACATGCAATTGAATTGTTTAATATTCATTCGTCTAAAGTTTATTGTGTTTGAATAAGTGGAATAACATTAGAGAGGCATATTGCTAAGATTCTCTCCGTAGTTGAATTGCAGAAAAAAAGTAAGTTACCATTTGGTGTCTCAGAGAAGATTCCCTCCAGTTTGTTTGGGACTGGACAGTGAATATCTTCGTTGAGCAAGCTGTCGGAGTTAATGTAACCGAATTCAAAATTCCTATTTGGAAACAGGAGTCTATTTGCTTCTTCCAAAACAATGTCTGAAGCTGAATGGATATCGCATCTCTGTACCTCTGCATAGGGATCAGTCACAGCACCGCTAGCCTGAGGATAAAACTCTTTCAGCATTGGATTACTTGATGCTATGTTATTGCTCGCATCCAAATTCCTATTAGCATAAGCTATATTAGTTGTGTTCTTGAGCAGTAGTTGCAAGGTGTTACTGTTTGATCCATTGTTCTCATAGTGCCACGGCTGAATGTAGGAGCCTGGAATGTGACCCAGAACACTATTTCCATCCATCAAGTTGCCATCTAATGTTTTCTTCTCTTCAGTTCGACTAGTTTGTCCAATTAGAGGGAGATTCTGATTTGGTCCTGGGTAATATAGCAATTTCTCATTCATGTAATAACTTCCAGCTACAGGAACTTCTTGATAATTTGCTCTTCTCGTTGGGTTCATTGACCAGTCTGATGGTGTATTGGATCTTAGTAGAGTAAGCTTCTCAGAGGTGATGGGTACCCATTTATTGTTCATTTCATGGTTTCTCATCTTTGCCCTTAAGTTGTTTTCCAAAGTTCATTGAAATCCTGCAATTACCGGGAAATGAAGTATATGTTAGTTTTATGATCGGTGTGATACAAAACATATGCGCAATACTCCTATTTATACTAATATTCTGGATCAGTTACGAGTGCAAAACTAGTACAGGCCAATAAGACAATTCTTATTCTTAACAACATTTGATAATATATTACATAAATTGTTAGGGTGGAAAAGGCAAGACAATTGATAAACACGCATAGAAATATGGTATCTGACGAGCCATATTCGACAATTAAGCAAGAAACAGTTTTAAACTCCCATTTCAAAACTTTGATAACTCATCCGAAGCACATACGTGTTTCCTAAGCCAATTCTGTTTTTCCGACTACTATTCAAAACGACCATGCTCTATTTAAAAAAATAATTAGCTTAATGGAAAAATTAGGATGTTCTGTTTAGTGTTTAAAAGTAAATCTTTATCATCCCAGCTAAATGCTACATACCACATCATGGTCGTGTTCCACATCTGAAGCAACATTCATTTGTCCACCACTTAGATTAGATTCAGCAATGAAGATGTCAAACATAAGTCAACGTAAGTGTTAATTCGATCTCTCTTAACATGGATGAAATTTCGTAGTTATCAAACTCATCACTGTTTCAAGTATATCAGGTTGACGTTTTAAGTTATACTACTTTGAAATGAATGTATAGCCCTGAGTCCAGTATACATTCAACATTGCGATGAAATGAGAAGCTAGACAACTTCACGGGACATTCACATAAAATTCTGTAGGTGATGTTACTCTAAATGTAACATTGCATGTAGAAAAAATCAATGGTGAAGATCAAGAATAAGATGCATAACAATGAATAGGATAAATAAGTAGAGGTAAGACTGGATGATGCATCTGCTGATGCGGGGTAGGATTTTAAATCACGGGCGTTAGAATGGTCATTTTAGGTTCTTCATTATGTATCTGATCAAGAGACATTGCCATTAACACTTTGAATCGTCCAAACAACCCAATAAACACCATAAATAAAGACGATCAACTAGCAGAACATTTCAAGCCTAAAACAAGATTCATCTTCTATTGTTTATTATGCTTAGACCATATAGTTCAAACAAGGTGATTGGTGTTATTCCTATCTATATTCTCAATATACCTTCAACTAAAAATATGTAGATATTTAAGGAAAAAGGACCAATGATCACCCAAACAGACAATTTTTCAGTTCCTTAGATTCAACAGCTATTGGTTGATCTCAGCAAAAAGACAGAAATAAAAGGTAATTAAAGAGCCCAATAGAGGATCTCACCTGCTATGCTGTCTCTACCCATCTGAAGAAAATTCGAAGCTTTATCATCTGAATGGAGTAGACTAAAGGTACAAGTTCTACACCTTCTTCAGTAGTATTTGAAAATGTACTTTAACCTCCGCTAGATTAACCCTGAATGGTTGAAAAAGTGATGTATTCACAAATTTTTTTGTTTCAATCCAGTGTGATCCCAACCTGCCAAAATTCCCTCCAACACATTCTTCACCACAGCTACTGCAGCATTACAACATAACATACTGAAGAATATAAATAAAAACTCCTCCCAGGCGTGAATGGCCCGCTTTAAATGTTGAAATGAATGTCTTGAACATGCAAATGCGGAAAAAATAATGGAAACTAAAAGCAGACGCACAGGTATCCAACACAATACCAAAAGAACAGTTTTGTGAGTGGCTGTGATCTGACTATATCAGGGACTAAAATCCGTTTGTTATAAATGGGCTTTTTTCATCATGGACGATCATAAAATAGAATCTTCAGAATCTCTGAAATGAATGATACACTTAAAACATGAATATGAAATGGTATTAAAAAATTTAATATTGTTTTGCAGCTGAACTCACCGATCTGTGAGTCAATGCCGGAATGGAAACAGATTGAGTCTTTCAGATAGAGAAACAACTGCGGGGGGACAACGGAAAACCATAGATTATAGTAACTTAAATAACAATAATAGAAACAATCTTAAGAATAAAGCATGTTTCTTTTGGAACACCCTTTGTGTAAAGGAATCTTAATTGAGCACTCACACCCTCCATTAACGTTTTTATCTTTTTCTTCTCCCATGTCTTTTTATTCTCTTACCCACTTATGGCTTTACGGAAAACAGAGAATCGGGTTGTCTCTTTCTACCCTTTTTGACCTTATTTTATAACATTCACCACTGATACCATGTTTTCTGAGTCAAGAGTTATTACAGTATTAATTGTTACAAATATCTACTTTGGAAGTTACTACAGTCTCGTATTGACCTGATATATTCGGTGACCATGCATGTGTAGCGTTGAGGTTATTTGCATGACGTTGTTCAAGTTGTGTGTCCATTTCTCTTCCTTATAACTTTATATTCCAACACTTGTTTCTTCTTTATAAGATCTAATACACTTATCTGTCACCAACACCTAAATCACTAAATTCTATTAAACTTTTAAAATTATAATTACAATTTACATTCATTTAATACTACCTTTACATTTCCCAACATGAAAATAAATGTTCATTTTTGTTTCTCATGTAAACTCTATTTTTAGATATGTTAATTGTTATTTTTCTATTATATAGTTGATTTGTTGCGTAGTTTACTAATGAAATACCTACACTTTATCTTTTTATGTAAGTGAATAAATTTATTTATATATTACAATTTTCAAATTGACTAGTGTTTTAGTGTTCGGTGAAGTGTGAATATTGTTATTTCTAAATTAAATACTCTATTTTAGTAATGATTTATTCATTGAGAGACTGGATTATTTTAGTAAAATTGTCTCAAAATGGTATGTTTATCGTATATTGCAGTCATTATGGGACAAGAGATAAAGTCAAAATTATTATTACAAAAAACATTTATCGAGCTACCTGTAATATTGTTAAATATAACTATGGTTTAAAAATACTATAGTTCTTCTAATAACTTTAATGATAAAATTTAAATCTATGGTATTTTAACTAACTTAACCCTTTCTATCTATCGCGGTGGAATAGTAATTTTTCTCTTAAAAGTAAAACTAATGCCATAACAGTCCCAAAATCTCTCCTTAAACTTTATTTTCTTTATCACATTTTTATCAGCATTTTCTTCAAATTCATTTTTGAGTTTTTTTTATCTTCGCACTTTTCTTTAATTTAATGTGTAGGTTTTTTAAGTTTTTAGATTGTTATTCTCAACGTGGATTTAAGTTGTATATCACTACTTTGCGTTTTATTTCTTTTCGTGATTTCATAATACAATGGAAGAGAAAAAAAAACTCCAATGCAATTAAATGAACATGAATACAATTTGTATTAAATCTAGAAATGGTAACTGGTAAATTCTTAATTTGTCTAATAAATCAACACTTCTATTAACTTTTCTTAAAAAAAAAATCTTGAAACGGTGACCTAATTTGTGGACTAAAGAAACTTAATACATAATTGGGAATAAACTCTAATAATTTAAAAGAAAGAACTATAGTTAACCATATTAATCGCCACTTTAAAGACTAGTTCAAACATGACATGCACAATATTAATTAAATCTATCAACAATGGAGTTATCAGAATGACAATTAGATGAAACGAGACACAGTGTTTTATTTTGGCTAAATAAATGTAGTCTACATGAATTTGAACTTAATTTTGATATTATCATAGTGATAAAAATTAATAATATTACAACTTTTATGACAGTCAACATATTATAATTCAACTGTGAATTAATCTGCATAATCTATATCACATAATATTTGTTGTGTCCTACTAGGTTAAAATGTTGAAAGAATAACAATGAACAGATTTTGAAAGGAAAATTATTACTTTTTGAGATTCTTACCACTTTTAAAAAAGCTAAAAGGAGGAAAAATATGAGAGGATATGAAACTCATGTGAGAAATATGGGAAAACATTGTAGGAAAAGATTCCACTAGAGAAATGTTTCCATAGAGGACAATCTTCAAAATCCTCATTAAAATGAATAATAGAAGCAATTTTCACACAAGGCAGAGGAGGAGGAAGGTGTCCCAGTGCCACAAAATTCAATAAATAGGCAAAAACTGACAAGTTTTATTGGGAGGAATAATGTTTGGAAATAAATTTTGCAGGTTATTAAGACTAAGGATCGCAACAATATTTAGAATTTGATTGATTAACATGTTAAAATAGGGATGTGCGAAAAATGAATGAAATTGTTATAAAGATTTGAATATGTGAGAAAAAAATTTGAACCAAATCACCTAATAATGGTTGGATCAATCGAACCATTTTTATATGATGGTTTTGTATATAAAAAAAATAAATAAATAACCACATATAAGTGTAAAGTGGATGTATAGATTGAATTTAATAAAACATAAAAGAAACATAATTATTTTGAAAAATTGAACTTGACTACTTTATAAAATAATTCTGTTAACCAAACTATATTTACAAAATGGTTTAGTTCGGTTGAAAAATCCAAATTGGTTTTAACCTAATTAACAAGTCATTAAAAAATGTGGTGTACATGCCGTCAATTTTGAACAATACCCAGTTAAAAATTTAGAGGTCTTAGACATATATTTTACACGGGATTATTAAATTCCCACATATATATATATATATATATATATATATATATATATATATATATATATATATATATATATATATATATATATATATATATATAAGGATCAAACGAAACATAAGGATAAGTTACTGGTATTGAAAGTTAATATAAGAATCTCATTTATAACATTTAAAAATTTCATTTTAATTTTGTCAGCACATGTACTTGTACAATAATGAATTAATCTCAGGTACATTTATAACTTCAACGATTTCAAGAAATTTAGATCTCAACTTAACTTATTACTTGTTAATTTTAACGATATATATATTGAACATATCCATTACAGACTAACACTTAATTTAAAATTTTAGTTTACCTAGTCATAACATAATAATTTACAAGCAATTAGAGTAATTTTTGGTAAGTATTCAACAAATATCCATATAGCAATCTTATATGAAACGAGGAGTAGGTGTCACAGATCACGTGTTGGTTTGATTCTGCTCATTCTTAAACTTTACTTTTCTTAAGAATAACTCACGCTAAGAATGGATGAAGGTGTATACTTTGGTGCATGTATTCTCAGTGTGTTCTTGTATGTCTCCTTTTGTCATGATCATTGATTTATGTTTTCTAAACGAGTGCAGTTATTGAGAAAACGAAAGATTGTGGGAGAGTTGAGAGTGAACAAAAATAGGGAGCATAAGTGAGTGGGAAACTATCTTCCTGTTCTATATTTCTATTTTTATTTTTTTATTTTAAGTATGTTTTCTGTCTCTGTTTTCCTTTTTTCTTTGTTTTTAATTAATTAATTCTCTTTTAATTTCGTTTTCTGTTTATATTTTTTATTATTTTTAATTTTATTTTCATTTTTTATGAGCGGTATGGAGTAATAAAAGGGGTACAAAGACTGAATGTGATTCGGAGGCCCAAAGATTTCTGGAAGAAATAAGGAGTGTAAGAATAAACATAAAGGGTAGAGAGAGTAACTATGGTTTGGGAGTCCAAAGGTAGCCTGAAGAAATGGAAACGGTGTATAGAGTAAATAAGGAATCCAAAAAGTAAACGTTATTTTTTTTTATCTAAAATCTAACAGGTTAAATCCAAACTAATTTTTATATGTTCTAAAATTAGATCCAAACTTTTGTTTAAAAAACATTATTTTTTATTCTTTTAAAATTGAATATACATTGAGATAGTAACTACCAGACCCTTCTTATTCTACTAATGACTAGGATCTAATGAAAGAAAATATACTCAATATCATAATGTATACTGAGACAACAAAGTTTATACTTTATTATGTGATATTATCCTTATACATGTTTCCTTTGAGGAACAAATTAGATATTGAAAGAGAAAAAGTAGAAGATAAGTTATTTTTATTTCTCTTTATCTCTTAACTAAGTTGTAGCAAAACTAGTGTAGTGTTTTTGTTTTCTTACAAGGGTAAACATTTTGTATTCTGCCAACAAAACACGCCTCAAGTACCCAACTCTTTCTCTCTTCTTATAAACTCATTTCTATTTTACACCTTAATTATATATATATATATATATATATATATCACATAAATAAATATCTACCAACCCAAATTCTTACCACATACATATTTCGAGCTTGAAATATTAAAATTATTTTAATTATAATTTTTGATAAATAAAATATTAATGTAAGAGTTAATATTGTTTAGAATATTTTCTCAAAAAAATAAAATAAAAGGATAGAATGCATTTAACTTCACCAGTAAACTATAATCAATTAATATATTTTAACTTTTGAAAAAGATTAGATTGGAAAAACTTCTATAAAAGTTAATTATGATTTTAACTTGTAAAAGTATATCAACTTTATCTTTTTTTAGAATGGATATATAAAAGTTTATCATACCAAAGTTTATATATTTTAAAATATTTTTCTTCAAAACCCAAAATTTCTAAACACAGCATGTAATGCTTTCAAATGGAATATAAAAATAAAAACCAAAATATTTCCGAAATTATATATTCACATTTTTATTATATTAAAATAATACAATTTCATATTAATATATATTTTTGAAAAATATAATTTTATAAAGATGGTTTTAAAAAATTATGTGGGGTTATTTTTAAATAAAAGCACTAATTACATTTACGTTGAGAAACTGTATAATTACACATTTTATTGAATAATAAAATTATTTAAAATATTATTTAATTAAATAAGGTATATATATATATATATATATATATATATATATATATATATACTGCTTCAATTACTTAATTGTGTAACTGTTACATAAATCAGGTATATTTTGTGGATAAGTAAAGCTATAAATCATAAAAAGGGATATAGTTTGCATGAAAGTTGTGTCAACACCCTACCCACTTATATTTCATACAAAGTTTTGAATAATATAAAAAGAAAATGAAAATGAATAAAAAGTATACATTTTCTTGTCTTTGGAACTCAATTCCATTTATTTAACACATTTTAGATTAATTTCTATTTCTAAGTAACTTAAATCTATTAGACATGTCGGAACATTCTTAGTATGTACTTCTATCACTTCCATTTATATTGGTTTTATATTTATCAACTCATTAAGTTAATTAATTGAAAAAATATTTATAAATTATTGTGACATCTTAAAATGAAATTAATCTCTCTCTCCCCGGAAAACATATATTGGATCTTTTATATTACATATATTGGATTCAAAATCTAGAAATTTAAAAGTAAAAGTACCATTATATTATGAAATCTGATTTGATTTACAAAACAAAATAAATAATCTTAATTATTAATAGATATTAATAATAAATACACGTTTATAGTAAATTACAAATATATTAAAATATCAATAATTAATTATTCTCACCAATTATTCATAAAATCGTACTGTGACACTATGCAATTATTTAGAAATAATACAAATATGGAGACAGAATAATGTGTTTGTTTTTACTCTATTATTTATTTAATGAAAGTCAAAGAATTCTAACATAGCATGTATAATTTTTTTAGAATACATCAACGTCATTTGTAATTAAAATAAACCTCTTTTTTTTTGGGTTATTTCACGAGCAAATACACTTTTATTCTATTATATATAAAAAAAAAACGTGTACAAATTGTTGGTACATCTCCCACAAAAACTAAACTACTTAAAAACAACACAATTATATACAAAGCATTTTCTATGATGTTTTGTATTTTTTTAATTTGACAATACCTTGTATTCTTATTTTAAAATCAGTTAATTATCATAACTTTCCAGACATAATTTTAATTGTTTTTTTTTTTTAAATAACCATAACGGATTTTAACTTTTACAAGTCAAACTAAATTTGTATTTAACGTGGTCTACAAAACTACTTTGCAACATTATTTTAATTCATTATTAAAGATGGTATTTTTTATTATACTTTTAAAGTTATTTTCATAAAAATATTATAAATAATATAAAAGAATTTAATTGTGTTATTTTATAAAACTCATTTAACTGTTATAGTTTTTATCTTGTTTTATATTATAATATTTAGCACAAACACTTTATTCTGCATAGTTTTAGAGTATTTTTTATTTTTTGGAAATTCCCTTGCAAGCATTTTCTATTAATCCTCATACTTCTTTTATGTTAAAGGTACTTGATACATTTTTTAATGTATGAAGTATTTGCCTTAACTTTTTATTTGTAAATTAGTGTAACAAGTGCTAAAACATTAAAAAAATGCTTTTACTTCATTAAAGTTGGGTTTGAGAATGAATCTTAATATGAAATTAAACATATTTTACTCATTATCATTAATAATGAATCTTAATAACTAATATTTGAAAACTTGTTTATATCAAATCCTAAAAATAAGTACCTCAGTATAAAAACAGAGAAAGAATATAAAATAAAATTTCTCAACAATTTTTTTTTTTATCTTAAAACACTTATTTATTAAGAGTGAAGTTGTTTGAAAAGTTAGTTTTTTTAAAAAAATACGGTACGAGGCAATCTCATTTAGACCCTTTATTTTTGGAGTGATTCTTCCTGCACCTCCATGACGACTTCCTGCACCTCCATACTAACTTCAATTTTACTAAAATACCTTTTTAAATTTTGTTAAAGGTCAAAATTACCCTTCTTCCTTTTTCACTCTCACACACGCACCTCTCCTCTCCCATTTCATCATTGGCAAGCCTGCACCTCCATAGCAGCGCTTCTTCCACGTCCAGCACCATTTCTGCCCCACTTCTGCTTTGTTCCACGTCCAGCACTTCCACAATACCTTCTTCCACGTCCAGCAGCAAACTCCTTTTTCTCGAAGCATCCTCTGCGTGAAGAAATTAACGCACCAGCACTACCAAATTCAAGCTACATTGCCAATTATATCATCAATTGAAGTAAAGGTAAGGTGTATTGTACGTTTAATTTCAATTTGGAGTGAATAATTTAGGATTTGGTGGCAGATGATGGCGATGGTGTAGGTTCTTCGTCGGAGAAGGAATATGTTGTGGGTTCTGTAACCCGCAATGCATTTGAATTTACGAATGCATTGCGGGTTACACAACCCGCAACATATTTTCAAAATTAAAATATGTTTGTATCCCAGGTGAGTATTTTGTGCATTTTCAATATTTTCTTTGTTTTGTTTCAGAAGTATGGCAAGAACTAGAAGAGGTCGAGAGAGACCGACAGCTTCTATAAGGCGAGGAGACAGACGTGATGAAGTTGTTGAGGCAGGTGGATTCCCAGGTGGTCCTTCTGATTGTTCTGTTTTGGTTAGTTACCCTCATCATATTGCGTTTAGACTATGGAATGGTGAGGTAAGATATTTACAAATTTTTGTAGTGTGTTAGTGCTTGGATTAAATTTAATTAGTTACATGAGTATTAGGAATATGAATTGTATTTATTTGTTTT
>Ga0209700_101902_pt1 | contig 43294 bp, 19 predicted proteins | sample SiratroredBW_FD_187528 | JGI IMG/M metagenome (GOLD analysis project Ga0209700, IMG submission 187528) | Root nodule microbial communities of legume samples collected from California, USA - Siratro red BW (SPAdes) (version 2) | ecosystem: Host-associated > Plants > Roots > Nodule | place: USA... | reverse complement strand
TAAAATAAATGAATTACCCTAAAACGTTGAAAAAGTAGATCATAATCACTCTTAGGGATTGGCCTTTATATTAGTCATGACTCACCAAATTGTTGTTTAATGGTAGTATGATGGCCTTTGATGCGATTTTTTATGGAAGGCACCATTCCGAAAGAGGATTCACAACCCTCCCTCCATTTCACTCTTTCAAACATATACATTAACTTTTATAAAGACAAATAAGTCTTTTCAAAATGGACATCTAAAAAATTAAAAAATATACGAAAGTGTAGGAAGGACATATTGAGGTGCAAGAAGAAACTCTCACTCTAGATATAAAAGTAATGCAACGTAAGCCCAAAGACCTATATGGACACATGGGCCAGAATTTGCAACAAAAAAATAGAAAGACATAGACCATATATGGATAAATGGGCCGGATTATGAAAGAAAAAGGACAAATTCTTCCTGCCCCTTAATACACGCTTCCTGCACAGTAATACAAATATTTTAATTTCATAAATATCCCACACACCCATCCGGTTCATAACGTAAAAAAAAGAAAACCGGATGGCATTCCATCCGGGTTTTATTTTAACATCTGTTTCCAAATCTTTGATTAATCCTTAAAACAAGCAATAAGTAAGTAATTTTTGATGTTTATTAGCAATTAGTAAGTGATATTGCTGATTAGAGTAGTTGATTTGGGGTTTAGGCGTTGTCGACGACGAACAGAACAATTTTCCGATTTGATATATGAGAACCGGATGAGTTCCATCCGGTTCTCATTTTGATTTGGAAATGAAAACCGGATGACAGCCCCATCCGGTTGTCATTTCAAAATCAAAATGACAACTAGATGAGTATGCTATCCGGTTGTCATTTCCAAATAAAATGAATTTTTTTTAAATGACAATCGGATGGGGTGCCATCCGGTTGTCATTTTATTTTGAAATGACAACCGGATGGGGGTGTCATCCGGTTGTCATTTTTTTTGAAATGTGAATCGGATGGGGGTGCCATCCAGTTCTTATTTTTTTTCTCATATGAACCGGATAGGGTCAGTTGTGGAATTAAAATTTTATATTAGGGTGCATGAAGAATTTGTCAAGAAAAAGACATATATGGATAAATGAGCCATATAACATTTTTTTTACACGTGGCAGCATCCTATCAAGAAGTACAATTTTGAGTTTCTTTTTTTCTAATTTTAATTAAATAAGGAATGTAATAAAGGAAAAAAAAAAGAAAAATATGGATTGACTCTTTATTTCACCGCCTATAGTTTCTTCTTGCATCTTAGGAAAGATTCAAATTACTAATCTAAAAATATTTTAGATTGAATAATTTAAAATTTTTAGATTGTATAACTTATTTTACATTTTTAAATTTAAAATTACATAATTTAAAATATATTCTAGATTGTATAATAAAGAAATACATTATGAATTGTATAATTAAAATTTTAAAAATATATCTTAGAATACATAATCTAAAAAATACTCGAATCCAAATTATTAAAATATTTGTATTTTAAATTGTATAACCTGAAATATATATATATATATATATATATATATATATATATATATATATATATATAAATTGTACAATTCCAACTTAAAGAAAGAACAGAAGTAAAGGTAGCCTTGAAAACCTTTTAAATGGTTTTTAGGTTTGATTAGAACAATAAAATTGTCTTTATATGAAGGTATGTTTAAAAGTGAAATCCAAAGTAATTAAAAATAATAATAACATCTTAGTCTACACAACTTTTTGTCATCTTTCAAACTACTTTATTTTTGTAATTATCAACTCTGCAATCCATATCCATTCTGACTGGAATCGATTCCTTATAGACCAGAAAATTATTGTATATGATAAGAGAATGAATATATTTTACAAACTTTTTTTTTTTGATAAAAAATTCTAAGAAATTAAGATTTTTTATGAATATAAATTTAAGATGGAGTGTTTGTTGATATAATTAAGGTTATTGCATTTAAGATACTATTTGTTTTAGTACCGGATTACAGTTTTGGTTAAAAAGACATGAAAGTGAATTAAGGAAATAAAAAGAGTAAATAATTTTTTTTACTTTCAAATTATAAAAAACTGAGTGTAACTTAAGTTTACCTACCAATTATTTCACCCTATCCATGAAAGATATTTACATAGTGATAGTGATGATTCAAATGCCATGATGTATAATTTTAGGAAAAACTGTATCTATCTGTCATGAAATTATATTAAATAACATTCACTTTTTGTTTTATAGTTTTATAATAATTTATTTTGATAATTTTTTGAAATACTTTTTTTTTTATATTTTTATTAAAATGGCACTTATGTTTTTTAGATTTTTTAAAAAGGTATTTTTGTTTCAAGTTTTAATTAATGATACAAACTCTTAGTAAAGTTACATTCATATTTTTTATTTTTTATATCTTACTTTGAATTTTAAATTTTTATTTAAATTTCAGTGAAGTTGATATTTTTGAACAAAATAAGAAAAATAATAATCATTTTACTAAAAAATGCAAGAAAGGTGAGTATTATTCGTTAAAAAAATGTTTATTTAAAAATTTATATCTATATATATGTCATTTTATTAGAAACACGAGGTGAATATATTTTAAATAAGATGAAAATAATATATACGAAAAAAAAAAAGACTCAAACACCTAATACTTTGTAGGTGGTATGAGATGTTTTATATATATTGACTTGACCATAAAACATTTGGTTTTAAGACAAATCTCCCTCCAATGCAAACCAATCTTTTCTCAAGATGGAATTTAATTGAAATTAGTCTGGGAAGCCAAAAACAAAGTGAGAGTTATATAAAGCCACATTTGATTATAGAAAAAATTTCTAAAATTACAACTTATTTTCAATAAATGAATATACTGAAACTAGAATTAACCTTATAAACATGTTGATGCCCTCTGATAATGACTAAAACATGCAAGAATTTTGATGTGGATTGCAAAGTAACATCATCTTGGTTCCCCCTTAAGTAGGGTTCTTGTAGGTGAATGAACCGTGTCTCATGCTCCAGCCATCAACACAGAACCCAATCTCTTAGCCTTGGGACCACTACCCCACTAAATCAAAAGTGGGGTTTTTCAAAAATGCTTCTTAGGCTACAAAGATTCTCACCACCTCCAGAAATGAACATCCTAATCTAAAAATGTATTCTGCAAAATTTTTCTTTCTACTTTGATTAATTTGTAAAACTTGGTAGTTGAAGTAGTGTGCTGTAATGTGATTGAAACCGAACACTTCAATATTTTACTGAATACTAAGTTAAAAAGTAGTATATTTTTATTTTACTAAAAACAGCCAAAATGCAAGAACACAGATTAAAACATTTTGTTTCTATTCATTCATATGTCAAATGCTATTTTTATCACTGGACCATGTTTCATAGTTTCTTAAAATACTCAAAAATATGCTTTAAGCAAACACCAAAAATACAAGAACACGTTACAAATGATATCAAGAATAATTTGCATAAATTTGGGGCTATGCTTTTACCAACTTTGTTGATATTTATTTGTCTCTTGCAATCTTGCAGCCTCTCTTGACCCTACTTATCTCATTTATCCGTGTGACTTTATCGTCACCTTGTCACACTTTAGAGCCAAAGGAAAATTCTCAATCTTAATAACCTCTTTCTGATGTGTTCATGCACATAAATGACTTAATCACAAGCTATGTCATCACAAAGCGAAGGCAAAAAGTGAAGGCCACCCTAAAAATTCTTATCTGCCATGCCATTGGTTTTATCTCACATTGTCACAGATAAGATTTAGATACTCTTCTTTCAATGATCCAAACATTGGTGTTTAGATTTTAAAGAATTTATATGAATTTTGAAAATGATTAATGGTCATTTTATATAATGCTAATTTTAGTTTGCATATGAATATAAACTCTTACATTTTTAAGTGAGCCTAAGACATGGAATCTGATATGGTTGAGAATGAATAAGTTAACAGTACATCAGTGAGAAAATTCAGTAAACTTAAAGTCTTCAAATTTTACTTAAAACCAACACTTAGCATGTGAATAACAAAGTAGAACCACTTCTATTTGGCAACTAGTAGTTGTCTCACTAAATGTCAAACATTGGAACTTGAGTTCTTTTTTTTTTTCTTTGCTTCATTAATGACTATGACTGACCAAGTGTTAACTAATTTGAACATTCCATCTTGAACAGACCCTGCACCTTCACAAATTGTTAAGACCCTTGAGTAATTCACCTTCTTTACATTGCTGTTAACTTTTTCTAAACTGACAATGATATTTCAACTGTGTGAGAATTTTCTTAGAATTTTCAGCATCCACAATTTTATTAGTACTTTTTTGTTGACTTTGTAGTATACATCTAATACACAATTTCCATGGTTTCTCCTTCTCTCTCTTCTCCTCATTTACCTCACTCCTCACCTTCATGTCCTCTATATATGCACATTCAGAACCCCATACTTATTCCTACTACTTCCAATTCCAATCTACCTCTGCTTCATCTTGTTCTTTCTCATCATTCTTCTTATTCCTTGCTTATTGATACTTTTTCTCTCATTTCACAAAGCCATGAACAAGTTTAAGAAATCTCAAGTTCTAGTACTCTGTGTTCTACTTGTTCTTCTTATCATCACACCCTCTTTACCTTCCTCACTTAGGCCAACCTACTTGTATTTCATCATAAACTTCCTCATCATGGCACTTTGTGCTGAAGCTGGACTCCTTTCAGTTTTTTCTAGGCCTTTGGAAGATAAAAAGCAGCCTGTGATGCCATCAGAAGCCACTTCTGAGAAAAGGGAAGGTCACAATTCCACCCCTATAGTTGTTGGTGCTGTCTCAGAACATGCTGAAAAGTCTGCATCTGAAAGGGTTGTTAGTGCCACCAAAGTGGACATGGTGCAAACTAGTCCTTCAATGCCTAGCCTTTTCTTCATAGGGGGTGGAGAAGCTGATGAAGAAGACATGGATGAAGAAGTTGAAGCAGAAGAGGAGATTGGAGGAGTTAATGGGCAAGAGCTGTTTGCAAAAGCTGAGGCCTTCATTGGAAACTTCTACAAGCAACTGAAGATGCAAAGTGAGGAATCTTGGGTTTATCAGAAAGCCTTTTAGGTGGTGTGCATTAGCTTTTACAATAGAATAATGTGAATTCTCTAACATGCTAGACTAGAAACAATGGTCCTTATGAGAAACCATAGTATTCTTCTCTGATGGTTGTTTTTTTCCCCTTCCATTGGGTTTTTACATGTACAAGAACAGTAAATATTTTAAGTTCTGTCAAGTCGGTTTCCTAGTTAGTTTCAGCTCAGATAAAAGTAACAGTTCAGAGGGTTTTAATATGGTGTTGTCAGATTTCTTCATTCAAAAAAGAATGATGCCATACAAAATCAGATTCATGTTTGTACCTGTCTCATCATCTATATTGGAGTCTATGAGGTTGGTTCATTCTTCAAAATATACAAGAGAAGTAGTTCTTTAAGGACTATTTGACTTGCTGTGCCACTTTGTGAAGTCATGTGATGATGATCCATGAAATGGCCAACTTCAGGAATATCATATTGCTAAAGGGCATGGTGCTATTGGATTAATTTTCATGTCCAGAAAAAGGGCTATTGGATTAAAGTTGTGTTCTATTTAATTTGACAAAGAGATCACACCTTGTTGTGGTTTATACAACTGCCAAGAATTTGACACTTCCACCTTATTAACAGTGCAGAAAAATTATCATTATATTACATCAGATATATATGTATTGTGGACTAAGATAAAACTCATATGAGTATTTATCTTACTACATATTTAAGATTTAAATTGAAAACTTATGCAGCATTAATAGCTGTTATAAACAAGTTTATTCATTTTTTTCTAATACTAATGAATTTTTTCTTTCCAAACACACTCATAAGAAAGTGAGTTGATTGATTAAATATATGGCTCTCATGTTAAGTAGGGGACAGTGTGTTAATATGATGGAGGAGGGGACCATGTTGTGGTCCTCCCCATGGAGATTTCACTAAGAAACATTGGAATTTGGCATAAATAAAAGAAGAACTCTCATTTGCTTATTTTGTTCAAAGCTCAATTCTTATGTCCACATGATGCATCCTTGTTTGAACTCATGTGGGGTTGAGTTCTAAATTTTCATAACCATGACTAAGTCATATTTGAAATTTTGAAACCCCTTTTGTTATTTTGTCTGAAATTATCTTTATAAGCATAGAAAATCAGCACTTGTTTGAATCTTTTCTCACTTTTCTTAGATTGTTTTACTATTGGCAATCAGTTTCTCATTTAAAATCCAAAACTTTTCAAAAAAGGAAAGCAATAGCTGTGAGATGTTTTCTCCCATTTTTTTTTTCAAGTGCTTTGTAACAAAATTTTAGAAATAAAAAAGAATGTGGCTAGAGAATAAAACAGTTTCGAATGTATGTAGGAAAAAACAAATTAGAAAATAGAAAGCTATTTTATGAAAACCACTCCCTATGCTTTTATTATTACTAATTAGGGTTTAGGAATTATATTATATGGTTTTTTTTTATTAAATTATATGTTTTGATAAATGTGAAAATGTTTAATGAAGATTCAAATTTAGATACTGTCGTGAGTTCAGAGGTGTTCTTTAAATGTTTTATTTTGATAAAAATTATTTTTTATTGTTAAAATAGCGTGACTGTATATTAAGAGTATGTTTGAACATGTTTGTTTAAAAAGAATTTAAGAAAAATATGAAAAAAATGAATTCGAGATAAAATTAATTTATACATAACTTAAAAATTTTTAAAAATTATATCAGAAAATTTTTATAAATAAATTAATTAATAATCTAATTTTAATTTTATTAAATTTAGTATGCTTTTTTATGAGTTCTAAACTACAATTTTTCTTATGGATGTGTTTAGAGACATTTTTAGGTTATGAATGGTATTAGAAATTTTCATTCCTAAGGCTAAGTTTTCCCTTACCTGAATAATTAGGAATCTTAATTTGATTAAATGTTTAATGGCCTAAAACACTAAATTAAATAAATTATCAAATTTGGTAGAGAAAAAAAAAAACTAAAATGAATAGATGCCCTTTAGAATAATAGATGAAATTGAATGAAATTCAATCCAAATGTTTTTAGGTGTGTGCGATGTGTAGTTAACGCACATCTAACCAGAATGCTAACATCCATTCTATTAATTCGTTAAACATAATTTTCTTGCTGTGCTTGTTTGCTTAATTTAAAAAAAAAACGAAATCCTTATTGTTTTCTGTTTAACTTTAATTATTATTTCTCTTAACCAATTTAAACTTAATTATTCCTCTAACTCAAGATTTTAGAAAACCTAAAATGAATTAAAAAAATAAGTTTTTTTTTAAATTAATAAAATAATTAAAATTATGATATTTTTAACTATTAATAAGCATTGAAATAATCAGTAATTCTCATCACCTGATAAGTAGTAGGAACCTACTCATTATTTGATTTGTAGGTAAAAAAATTTTTGTACTTGATATTTTGCCTTTATATTATTTGTAATACATATATTTATCTTTTTTAAGTATGAATTTTGGAAAAAGATATTGACTATAAAAGATATGGAGTAAGATTAGTGTACTAATTTTAAAGAAAGACTTGCTATTTAATCTCTAAAGGCGTGTAAAGAATAAGAAAATTGATGTAGTAGTTGAGGTTGCAAAGGTGAATGTCATTACTTCTCTTTCTTTACATCCAGAAACTTTATAACCAAGAGTTAAAGGGTGCCTAACAATCCTGTTACGACTTCTATAAAAAGGCAAACATGCTTCTAATTTATATTTATGTTCCTCCTCGTTAGCTAGTGAAAAGATTAGTGGTTCTCATAAGAAGCAAGGATGGTTCATTGAATAATGCTCCAAGTTTGAACTTGTTGTGGTAAGTTAACATGATAACTAACCAAGTTAAAAATTTTGAAAGATACCTTTACCCCACTTATTTCAAACTTCTAACCAATGTTGGACCTAAAGGTAACTTTAATTTCATTAAGGTAATGTTGGCAAAGAAAATGTCAATTATACACCATTAGAAACAAACAAATTCCAAAAGTCACACAAAAAAGTTAGAGACAACCATGGAGGATCATCAACTCGTGATCTATGATGAATATGTGTGTGTGACGAAGGATCATCAACTCATTATCTATGATGAATGTGTGTATACATGGATGTGTGTGCGTGCATGTGTGATTTTTTATTTTACTAGAGATAAAAACATGTAATCAAACAAAGAATTTAACTTAATTATAAGTTTACTATTTAATAAATTGTCTTAACTAGATAGGTCAACTATCACAAATATGCGTATATGTTCTACTAGTTAATAAAAGAGTACAACATTTATATTGAGCTTATAACTTATAATCAAGAGAATGATATTTAGTATTCACTCATAAAAATATCTTTCTTAACTCAGTTACATCGATGGGAGATGAAACAGATATGCTCAGAGTACAGAACCTCCAATCTGATGAAACATTGCATCAATTTCATCACCATCCTCCATTTTCAATTGCAAAAATAAAAGTTAAAGTCAAAACCGAAAGCTGAACAGTTGAGATGTAGGATACATGAAGAAAGATGAAGGAAACACAAACCTCATCAGGAGTCTGTTCTGTTCAGCACAAAGGCAACGACCATCAAAGAGAAAAGCAATGAAGTTGAAGTCCAAAGTCGATCACAATAAGCACTCATAAGTTTTTTCAATTTAGTGCTTCTCTTGATTTTGAACAACACCTCGTTCCCATCCTACCACATCAAATTAACAATTAACCATTTAAATAAGGAAACATCAAATTTCAATTTTTACCCAAGCCCATAAATCCAAACCAAGGAGACACCCGAACAATAAAACCCCAATTCAGTGAAAAAATTTGATTAAAGAAGAGACATACTTTGACACATAATCATAATACAATAAACACTGCAAAACGATCTCAAAATCACTAGAGTGCAAAATTGAACATTTACTATACTCAAATAACATTATCTAATAGAAAAGCAAAACCCTAGAAATGGAAAGAAACAAAAAAATTAACGAACAAAATAGCGTACTTGTCCCTTCACTTTAAGGTTAATGTGTGCTCCTTGCTCGGTGGCCTTCTTGCCTTCTTCCATGTTATTATTGTTAACATCTGACATCTTAGAGCTCTTCCAACAAAACTTCTATGTCCACTCTCTCTACAATATTGTGACTGCCAAATATGTCTTGTACAATTTCCTTAGATCCCTTCACATTTTATATTTTTAAAAAAATAAACCAGAGTAAAAGTGAATGTTAAATAACAAATAGTGGATAATGGTTAAGTAATAGAGGGTGATTTTTTTTTTAAATTGTAACTATTTAAAATATAAAACAAGAAAAATATAGACTAAACAAAGATAGTAACCGATTCTAAGAAAAAAATAATATTTTTCCATAATAATATTATAAGAAAAAAACATTATATATATATATACTCTAATGGTTTCTACAATAATTGTCTTTGTGAATAATCACTCAAAGGTATAATTTTTTTATCAAACATAACATGGATTAATTAGATGATTATTAGCTCTTGAATCAGGAACTTCTTCCTAATATTGGAACTCAGGAACAATTGACTAAAAAGAAATCAAAAGTCCCTTTTATTCACACTCATACATTTAAAAAAACATTAATAATGTGAATAGGAACAAAATAAATTCAAATTTATTTTATAGATTAAATGAAATAATTTAATTTAAAATATTTACTAATTTTTTTTTTCATTTTATTAGTTTAGTTTTAGGTTTAATTACTCACTTTGTCCTTTTCTCTCTCAGAAAAAAAGAGTATCATATACCCTTCTATTTTGGTGTTTTTGTGGGGTCATATTTTGGAATGTTCATTTTGAGATTATCGTTTTCAATTGTTCTATATTTTCTTTTTTGTATTTTTTATGTTATGTGTTTCTTATAAGGTTGAATTCCCTTTTGATTTTGATGTGTGTGTGTGCATTAGTGGGATGATGTGGTGATGAGACAAAATGTAAGATATTCTTTCTTTGATTTCAAACTTAGTAATATAATTAATTCCACTACATGGCCCCTATGGTGAGGTTGCCAATAAAGATCCTTTTCTCATTTTTCATGGAATATTATTCTTCACTATTCTTTAACTTCTCTATATTCGAAGACACCAACATTATGGTCCTACCTTATCATCCACTTCAACAATATGACCTATTTTATGATAATCCAGTTTAAAGGGAAACCTAAAATCTAGGTTGTAAAATATAAACATAATTTAGGTTGACTTATTTAAGCTTGTTTAGTTAAATGAGGTTTTATAGTAATGATCACAAAATAGATATTTACTAATTCCATTAATGATAAATCTATATTATAAAATTTAATTTTAAGTAGGGTATCTTTTATTTTATTCGAATGTGAAGTATACATGTTTTTTTCAACCACAAGACTTAAATATGAAAGACTCCAGCATTTAATTGAGACTAATAGAAAGTTTTAACTCGTAAAAAAAGACTTAAGTTTGTTTTGTTTAATTCTTCTATTAATTTAACTTTTCTCTTTTTATGAAATATTAAATTACTTTTACCTTTATTAATTTCGTATTAATAAATATTTTTTAGATAATAATCTAACAAGTGAAATTAAACTATTCTAAGCTATAATGTTTTTTTAACCTTACCCATTTAATATTAATACATATTTTAATTTTAGATGATAATTAACAAAGAAATATGTCTTAACATATAAATCATAACGTTTTCATTTTTCAGTAGATTAAAAAAAACATAATTTCCTACTAAAAAGAATCTTTAAAATTAATTTTAACACTCTCCAAAGTTAAACTTATTTCTGTAATGAAAAGACATATTATTTTTTAGTACGTAGTGTTAAGTATGTAAAACTTAAACTTAGTTTGGAAAATAGAGCTCAATTTCAAATTTGAATATGTTTTATTTAAACTAAATAAAACGAACTTGAAATGAATATATAACTAGTTAAAATAAAGTAATTTATAAATAGTTAAACCCATTTAAATGTTTGAAAGTACAAAAAACAACGTCATTCTACTTCTCTAAGAAGGTTTATAAGAAGATTTAAAAGACCCAACATCAACATTATAAGTGTAATTTAAACTCAATTAAACAACTCATACAAATAATTTGCAACAAATTTATTAAGTTTTTGAGTATTATATATAAATTTACCTAAATGCGAGACATCAATATGAACATGTTTAGGAATACTTCAAATTTTAAAACAAAAAAATTCAATACGTTACTTTTCTAGTATATTTGTATTGTAAATACTGATTTTTTTTATGAAAAATTAAGTAAAAATTCATGATCAATAAATTATGAACTAACTCATAATTCATGAATTTTATAGATATTTTTCATTATAAGAATCCAATAGTAATATATAGTCGTCTTGATAACCGACTCAAAAAATTATAAGTCAAAAATTCTAATTATGAATTTCTTGTATGCAAATATTACTAACAAAGTACTCATAATTAAAAATGTTTCTAAAGAAAACAATTCAAATACAAGATTCTTAAGATATCAAAATATAAGTTTGATTTCGTATTAAATTAAAATAAAAAAATGAAAAATATGTAAGAAAAGGCTAACAAATTCATCACTTTAAGTTTTGATTATTGAAAATCATATTTAGATAAGTTGATTATGAATCCAATGAAAGAAAAATCCATGATGTTTCTTGGTTTAGCTGGCATGTGTTGTACAAGATATATTATATCCTTAGGATTTGTCCAACATGAAAACTGTTATCCACTTATCATTGAAGTAAGTCTGTAAACTTATCTGTACTTGATTTATTTATTTATTTTTAAATTCTAGTTCGTTAAAAGATTTTTTTTAGTTGTAAAAACACACACACACACATATATATATATATATATATATATATATATATATATATATATATATATATATATATATAAAATAGAAGCTACCATTTTTAGTTATAAAAATTTTAATGTTTAATCATGACACTATAAAATAATTTTATACTATCATTCAACTATAGATTATTATTGAATGATAATTTTACACGATTTTTCACTAAAAACATATAAGATGTTTTATATTTATTGGTAATATTCTATTACATATTCATACATGGATATTTTTCAATCTAGGGAGTAAAAAACGAAGTCTATTGTAGCTATATTGACCTGACAAACTACCAATGTTGAATACAATTTTTTTTTTTTTTGTTAAATAAACCATCTCCACAGTCGTACATGCATTTGCTCCTCAATCTAAATCATGGCCCTTTAGTTGATTCTCATCCTTAAAAGGAGAAAGACACTTAAATTTTGTGCTCCAAGAAATATTCTTAGGTGATGGTGGTCACGAATAAAGAATATCTTCCACTCTGTGGATGTTTTTAATGTATTTAGTATTGGTCTAAGCATTAACTTTATAGAAATGAAGTTAACCATTGAAGAGACAGATCCCTGATATCATGATTCAGCCAATTATTATTAGACAGTGTAAGCCAACATTAGTTAAAGCACATAGTTAAACATTTAAAATTAACTCTCATTCTTTTAATAAAAAAATATGATCATAGAGAGTGGTTGTTGAGTAAATAGTTCAACAAAACTACTTAGTATTTAAGATTGTTTGTAATTTAAACATGTTCAATAACCCTCTAAGTAGACACCTACTAATGGCCCTTAACATACCTTTAAGGAACAATAGCATTGCCTTTATTTATTATCAGTTTTACTAAAACACTGAATAGTAATGTTCAAATAAAACATATAGGCAATTAAAAAGCATAATTTATTTGCCAAAATCAAAATTTTGATCTGATTTGATTTAACTTCCGTGTACATATGAAAATCTGATTCCTCCATTGAATAGGAAACTTTAGGCTCTAAAAAGGGAGAGGAGTTTGGATAAGTTGCTTAAAAGGGCCATAGCATCAGGGAGAATATTAGCAGTTAACACAAACATTCCCACAAAATAAGTATATAAAAGTTATCCTCATGTGATTGAGAATATATCTAATGTTCTTTCCAAGGCACTACTAACCAAAGTAGAAATGCCAAACAGCTTCTAATGTCACTGCAGCAATTCATTGCACAAGTCTATAATATGAAGAAAATCTTAATTTACTTCTTCGGATTATAATTCATTCTCCAAATCTTATTTACTGGAGTTAACAATTCAACCGCGTTGCATTAGTTAAAGGCTCTTTAAGGGAACCTCAATTGCAATCTCAACAGTTATTTGATCCTATTTATAAAATTAAACTCTAAATCCTAACATAATTGAAGTTTATATTCTTAGTAATATACCAACTCATTCTAAATTCATTGTTGGACCACTTACATTTGCCACACTCGTAGCTGATAACTGTGGTGGGCATGAGAGAAACTATAAAAAATTACCTAAATTGCAATAATTCATAATTTTCCTTAAAGACGACCTTAATTATAGTGCCTCATTGATACATATTTGATCTTCCATCCACTAAAAATGATTTAAATAATCATATCTACCAGAAATGTGATTTAACGTGCAATTTTTCCCTTATAGGCTACGGAGTTGAGAAAACCATAAACAAGGATTGCGTTCATAAAAAGACACCTTTAAAGAACGCGTTTTACTTGATTGTTGAAATATTTGACGATTGATACCATAATGTACCTACTAAAAGCTCATTAAGGAGTAAAACCCACCTCAATGTCTTGATTTAAGCTTTAACTACACAATGGGTATAAAAAACCACCTATAATTGAAATTTATAAAGAAAAATCTCTTTCAACTTGACTTCCATGCACCACTAATTACAGGCTTTTCCTCTGACCAACCAAGTTTCATGAGATATGGATATAGCCGGACCCCAAAAGGGATGATAGCAGCAACCAGACAAGATCTGTAACTTATATCAGGTCACAATCATATGATCGAAACCTCCTCCAGCTTGTAGTGCAGGAACTCGATTCACTCCAACGTTGTGAAGCAATTGTTGTAGCCACCTCCTAGTTGTAGGGTCTTCCTGAAGAAACAACCGTGACAGATAATGCAAGCAAACAAAGCATGCATTTTGGTACAAGAGAAAACTTAAATGCAATTATTTAGGTACTTCTAGCGTTATTTTCAAATAAGAATTAGTTTCATTTTCATAGTGCTAGTAATAAATTTACATTAAAGATTAACATAGGTTCCTTTGTCAAATGGTGTCGTTTTTCAATTAAAATTGGAATTTCACCTTCATAATTCACGTCATAAATGTTTACATTAAAGATCAACATAAATTCCTAAGGTTAAGCTCTAATTTTAACTGAAAAAACACCAAAAACACTTTAAAGGAAGTGTGTCTAGATTTTGCTATATAAAATTAACTTTTCTAGTTACTTCACTAGAACCCGTCAACTCATGATTTCTGTAATCCTGCCATTCAATTTATTCATTAAATCAAATTTGTGTGTCTACAAGTACTTACACGAAGGCAACTGCTGAACGTAGCATCTCTTAACATGTCTGGTAGACAGCTTCGTAATGCATCACAAGCCCTGTTTTAACCCGAGCAAAGTTTAATTGGAGACAACGAAACTTGAAAAGAAAAACAGCAGACAAGAGGCGAATGAAGAAGGAACAAGTACGTAGATGCAAATTAGTAACTAACCTTGGATTATCTGACAGGCGAAGATAGCACCGAATGATATGCTTCAGTAGACGAGAGGAGGGTTGCTCAGCAAGAGCTGCCACCATGTTCCCCAAAACTCTACCTACCGCAAAAAAGCGCTCAGCTGTAGTACAAATATAGTCCAAGCCAACATCGTCCAACAGAATTTTTTGAACAATAAATGTTGCAACCTGGGGTAGTAGAGGTTTCATTAGACAACCATGATCCATTTTGCTATTATCTATGTATATATAGACGATTAGAGAGAGTGGCAATTTAAAATGACCAAGTGGCTTAATATCTACAGAACAAAGGAGATCAAGAGTTTACATCTTTGGCATTCATAACACAAAATCGTGAATCTATGTCAAATATCTGGCTTTAAGATCAAGAATAGTGTTCAAACTCATTACGAATGCCAATGCTCAAATTACATCTTATAAAACTAAACATGCCAGGAAAATTTCAAAGCCCTGTGACATAGCTATAAGCTTAAATTGGGACCAACTGCTCTCTAAAGGAAAAACAAGAGCCACAGATCAAAGTAGTCTCCTCAAGTAGAAGGTTCTATGTCAATTTATCTCATGCTATCTCACTAATAAATATACGAATGCATAACAGATAAATCATAAATGGTTTGTACTGTATTAGAACGAGCAAGATAGGGTCACATAAACACACACGTGCTCACCGGAAAAAAGTGCATATACATGTTAATGAAATAGAGACCATAAAAAAGTGCTTAAAGAAATATGAAGGAAACAGAAACTAAATCCATTTTACCAGACAAATAATGTGATGACATACATTTAGCAAAGACTAAAAATAAAGAATCAGTAAACTCAACTGTTTTGGATAGCTCACTACCCATTTCCATGGTGCGCAAGCACAGAGGAATTATTTCTGTCGAAAGAAGGAAACTTATAACTTCTGTATCATCAACCTGATGGATAAAAGTCAGCCAGAAAAAAATTGTCACAATTGACAAAAACACAACATATTAAATAAGAATTATAATAATAAAACACAACGAGAATGTAACATGACAGTGGGACTAAACTTTGTTCCTTGATAGTGAATAACCCATCCTAACAAATTGGATTTAGGGATTTGTGTCAAGAATGTGGTGATAATTTACATTGCCATATAATCATCAATCATGTATTGTCATATAATTTTTTTTCTAGTAGATATTTGCACCCAACAGATGGGCAAGGAAGAAATACCTTAACCAACGCACCAATGACACCAAGACTGGTAAGCCTCAAGTACTCAAATGGTCTTGACTTGCTTGTTGTGTTAAGGAAGGGGTACAGATATAAAGGTATATGAGCTGCAGTGGAGAAAAAAGCAAGTGCAACAATTCATTGTATGAAACATCAAACACTTCATGTACTATTCTTTAACAAGCAAAAACTATAATGGATTGTGAAGTAAAAAATCTCACTATTATTCAATACAAAAAAGGTAATATAAAACCAAATGCTTCTCGCCAAACAGGTTTAGAAGTCTATAGATATTGGACGTACAAAATCTAACACAAGAAGGTAAAAGTTATGCAGCTAAACTGGGAAGTCATGAATGACCTACAGATAGTGGGAGAAAGGAACTTGATTTTTAAGCAACACAGGAAGTCCTAAGATGTGAAAGACTGACAAGATTCACTTTCAGTCATAGAAGATATATATTGGATGGAAGATTTTCAGCAGACCATCTTAAAAATCATTCAGGATAAGATATCCTCCAACCCACGTTACAAATCGATTAAAAACAAAACAGACTAAACCAAAGCAATCAGCAAACAGCAATTCCAACATATGCATTATATTACAGTGAACAATTTCAAGAAGAACGAATTAAATTTACAAAAGAGGATCTCTGCATCTGTTTATGCAGTAAAAAATTATCATAAGCAGAAATCAAATTAAAAGGCTAATATTGACAAATAATGTAAACCCAAAAGAAAATTATTGACAATTCAATCAACCCCCTAAATCAAAAAGTCCATATGCCATCTATGATTTAGCTCATGAACTTCCCAATTCATTATATTATCCAGATGGCATCAACCAAATCAAAAAAAAGCCAGACATCATCTTCTAAAGCACTAGTGGATATAGAAAACATATTGACACTATCAGAGTGTGTAACACAAAGGAGATCAATAGAAAATCAGACAGAAGTTCCAAGTCCTTCAGATGAATGAGCAAAGTGACGATACCATTGAGGAATAGCATCCTTGTATCAGGGTGAGATGCTACACACTGAAAAAGAAAATTACAAGGGAAAAGAACTCAGCAGCATTAGTGTTTTGTTTATTCTGTTCATAACATATTTTGAAAGGACAAAAGTGACAAGATAAAAGAAAAAGTATGATATTTATGACATGCTCATCTTCTAAGCAGCTTGTTTTCAGAATTAAGAAGCTTAAAAAACAGTACTCAATAATGTGTTGTTTGCTTTTCTCCTGTAAAGAAACAAAATAACCTGGCTAGCATAATGTATTCTGTTGTAGTCCTTTTGAGATGAGTCAATATATTTAATAGAAAATGCATGCTAGAAAGTTGATACTTAGTTTGGGAGTATTTTGGAGTGTGTTTTGTGTGTATATGTTTGTGTGTATACATTGACCAAGGCCGACTAACCAGTCAGAATCATCTAGCATGCGGATATAATTCCACTTTTAGGGCAATGGTTTGCACTTCAATGAAGTAACCGAACTTAGTGTGCTAGAACCAGAATGTGGTTAAAAGGGTATTCTATGCTCTATATATAGGTTATGCCTCCTTGACATTTTGCAACAACAACCAAGCTTTTTACAACTATATGGATGAAAGGACTCCATATTGTTGTACTGTTAATCATGTCCATAGACAAACCAATGACTTCTAAAGCCTTTTTAATTGTTTTGCTTATTATTTTTCTGTTTCTCTATACCTCATGGATAGGGTTATCTTCCATCTGATAATGCTTTTACAAGTCTTCTCCACACATGCCCAAACTACCTAAAGCAAGGTTCTAACACTTTTTCTACTATAGGTACTACAAACTTTCTCTATAGTACATTCATTCCTAATCCAAAATGTAGTGTAATTGACATCAACAATGTCCCTCCTTGACATTTTTTTGAATAATAGTTTGGTGTTCTAGAATATGGTAGTCATGTAATGAAGTTATTCACTAAAACAAAATGAATGTCACAGTAAAATACAGAACACAACTTGATAGGACAAAGTCATCTGACCTGAAGAAGAGCAAGAGCATTACACACTCGATTTGATTGTGCAGGAGTAAGATTTGGTGGTGAAAGAACAGGGTAAATTGAAACTATTTCCTGAAACAAAACACAAAATCAAATCCTTGTAAGTGGAGGAAAATTGTGAGGAAACTTGCTACTGGAAAACAATGAACAAAACTGCTATGCTTAAGGAATGAAATGAGACATAATTTTTTTCAAGGACACAAATGCTTATAAAATATGAAATCAAATTAAATCTGGAGAAAAATTAAATCTACAACGCACACAGCTGCAAAGACAATAAAATACAACATCCGAATTAAATGAGCAATAACTAATAGTACGTTTAGTTTAGTTAAAGGGAAATAAAAGAAAGGATAGAAAAATTTTAGATTTGACCTCCTTTTGGTTCATAAAGTTGGAAGGGAGGGGTAATAAAGGAGCTGAAATCCTTTCCTTCCTATTTTTGACTCAGCTTCAATATTGGCAAGATTTGGAACAAAGGGAAAACAATTTTTATTATTTGGACTATGCATCTAAGTTTCCTGGAGATTTTATTTTACCTACCATCTCTTCTATTGCTATTGAGAAGAGTATACGGTAAACTCTTCATATTTTTCCCCCCTTCTCTTGAACCAAACCATATAAGGAAACTTCTCCCTCCTTAAGGCTGGAAAAGTGCAGTTCAGAGTATGCAAAGTATAAAAACTTACTAATTACCAAAAGAATGATTGGCTTAGCTATTAAGACCAATTTATAAAGTTAACAGTTTTAAACAAATTTTGAGTTATATCACACCATCACAATTCACTTTCATCACCCATCACCACCCATCAGTTTAAAATTTGGTTTTGCAAAGGAAAAATGTTGGAAGCAACATCAACTTATCAAAAGATATGACAGAAGAATAAATAGAAAGGCAATAACAGTGAGAGCACAATAAACTTTTGTTCTCTGCTTATCTTTTATTGCTCTATTGCTCTATTTTTAAATTCATCTTTCTACTCATAATAGCTATGTTATAATTAACATTAAAAACATATAATTAAAGGTAATAATTATGACCATTCACATTCCTGCTGAAGAGAAACTCATACCCCCAATTATTTGAGTTTAATGCTAACAAAAATTAACAAGAATGATTAATGTAAAGTATGGTAAAAGATACAGGCAAGGAATATGTCACATAAGTCAGATAGCGTACCTGCAAAAGTGCAGCAATAGTACCAAAAGAATTCCATAACAAAGGAGCAAGATCTTGAAATAGCTCCCTCTTCTAAATTTCCAAAACAAGAAAGAAAAACATTGATCAGATACCTCTATGAGTGCATCAGCAATACCACAAATTTCTCTCTAAAAATGGTGTGCTACTAAATAATTTTACCGATTTACACAATAAGAACAACCACCAAGCCTTTTCTTACTAGGCAGGGTTTGCTAATCAAATGATGTCATACTGTTATGCTGTAAATCATGTCTTATATTCACACACATGATATTTAAAACTTCTAATATTATTTAATAGAACTTACATATTTGAATGAAGTACAAAGGATTGCTAGTTGAAATCTGGAAAAAAAGAAGAACCTGCACACAATGACGTACTTGTTCTAAAGAACAGCCTAGGTTCAAAATTGAAAATCATATTGGACTGATGCAGAACATGAAAAGGATGGTGCTTCAAAATGCTAGGTTGAACTTGGGTTCATGATGGCCAATTAGCTTTACTTGGCTTCACCATGGATTTTGAGAGTTTAGATAATTTTTTCTTAGCATTGTCTAAGATGTTAATTGGGTAATGACAGTTCATTATTCAGAGTTTAAAATTTTCTGATTGGGGTCGGCAACTACTTAAATGCTCTTTGTATCTCCCCCAATCAGAGTGGATTTGGCGGTTCAACCTTATTTTCTCTCTCATTTGATTCTTTTAATTTTTTTCAGATTCTGAAAATTGGCTCCAACTCTGCATCCAAAACAGATTCTACCATCTTTTCTAACAATATTTTATATATTACGAAGACAGTCTAGCTATTCCACTTGGGCTTCTAAAGGGTAATGGTTCAGTGGGTGGGTTGGACCACAAATCCCATCTCACTACCACTGATGAATTCATCCCAGAAGAGGAGCACGAACAATGGACAAAAGATTGATTTCCTAATATCTCTTGATACTGCTTGCTCCATGACGATTCAGCAGCCCTATGTCTACTTATCTTGGGAGTATTCATGGTGCCTTACACGATTTTAATGTGCTACCACCAAATGTAGATATAAAGAAAGAAATTGACAACCACAGTACATTTTTTATGACTTTAGCTTTGTATTACTTGTCTCAAGAATATGCTGCTACAAGTGATCAGATTTTTGGATCACCAGCAACCCTACTATGACTTCTTCCTCTTCTCCACTCCTTCATATTCCTCCAAAAATAAACATGAAAACACATACATCTTTTGTTGGGGAGAATTTTGCATTTGCATCTTAGAGTAGTTTCACACAGGTAATTCTAAAAATCATTTAAAATGTGAGAATTGTCACCACAATGGCCATACCATTGATTGGGGTTGGAAGCTACAAAGGAAACCTCCTTGTTCGACTAATATTGCATAGGCATCTAATATTGAGAAATCTATTGCTCATGACCAACCTTGTGTGACTCCAACAACATATGAGGACTTTCTCCAAGGGTGTGAGAATGGTCAAACTGCTACTTACACTGCTTCAATGGCACAAACTAGTAAATCTTCTACTTGTCTCTCTCACTTTCCTTCTGGAGGTCTTTGGATTGTTGACTCTGGTGTAACAAATCATATACTACGGATCACAAACACAAGCTTGCAACATTAGCACTACCCACCCCCTTCCATCCCTTACTGCTGACTTTGATTTTTTATGTACCTAATTGTCCATTTAATTTACTTTCAATCACCCAACTCACCAAAGCCCATGGCCTTACCTTTAGTTTCACTAAAAATACTATAACTAAGGATGACAACAAGGCAGAACAGGTGTGGGTTTGACTATAACCGTCACTCCCAATGTAAAAATTCATATCCATCCCCATCCCTAATACCTGATTGATATGAAATTTGTGTCTCATCTTCATTCAAGTATGGTAACAGGTATCCACATATCCACATTCATACCCATCCAAATGTTTATTAAACATTTCTTTTACAATAAGTAAAATAAGATAATTGTGTATTAATTCATACCCACAATGTCATTCAACCAATGACATTATTAGAATAAGGTTGTCCTATCTTATTGGCTCATCAAACAATTGATTAAAATAAGATAAGATAGTTATTCCTATTCCACCTTCATTATTCTAGCCAATAAAGAAGTCCCAAGGTTTTGAGATTCAACCAACTCAAATTAGGTACATATATGACTTACATATATAAATTATGACAAAATTAGGCTATACAAAACTAGTTTTGAAGGCACATACTATAATTTTGTTATATTTCTAGTAGTTAATGTGACATCTTCAATACACCCCCTCACACCAAAAGACTAGACATTTTAGTGGGTGACTAGATATTTGTGGGTGCAATTTGACCATATATCTCTCTAATAGATGTAAGATCTCCAACATGATCTTACAAATGACAGAGGATGGTAGAGTAGAGCAGTAAACCACAAAATGGGATGGCAGCATGAGCATTATTCTAATAATTTTTATATATTAATATTAATAATATTTTTTAACATATATTTTTATATATAGTTTGTATGATATAGCCATATGTGTATTTCATATGTGTATTTTTTAATTATATTTATATTATTTTTACTTATAATTATATATATATATATATATATATATTTCTTATTATTATATTATTTAAAAATTTACCATTGTTTAACCGCATAATTATTGGATTTTGTTTCTGATACCTAAAATATTTTCTTTAATTTTTTCATCCCTAACCAATTTTTACTTTCATTTTGGTCCCAAAAGCAAGTTAGATAATGTTGACAATAAAGTTTTGTAGATAACACTTTAGAGACAAAATAAAAACCGAAATGATTATTAAGAATGAAAGAGTTAAAATATTTACCAGGGACCAAAAAGAAATTTTGATAATTTATAAGGGATAAAAAACATATTCAACTCTTATCTACCTGATTATATTATATGTTATGTTTTATTCAGTTTTTATTATTATTAGTTAACTTTTATATTTTAATATTCTTTCCAATTTCTTATATCATAGATTATGGTTTATTTACTTTATATTATAATATAAAGAAGAATTCATCAATAACAAGTTTAAATTCACCCATGTAAATATGACACAGGAGTGTTGAACTCAAATTGGCACAACTTGAGGTCGAGGCCCAATAGATAAGAAATGAGAGAAAAACACATTGAAACCCCAAGGACCCGACCCAATAGGTTCTCTATTACCTATCTCTCGAAGTGAACAATCCTGGACAAAACAGTATGGAAGAGTGAGAGGTCAAACAAAAGTGTGAAGGAAGTCCTAAAGTGTTTGGTGATGCAAATTTCCCTTGAACTTCAAAACACCACATAAGGGTGATAGTGATAGTCTCTCTCCACTGCTATTGTGGTGGGTTTAACCACAACGTGAAAATGTTATGAGACAGTGTTGCCGCCACACCTCGCTGCCACAATAGCAGTGGCTATTTGTAACCAGCAATAAGTCCAAACTGCAGCTAGCAAACGGTGGTGGTTTATAACCATCTATAAGTCCAAACTACAGCTAGCAAGCGGCTGCTGTTTATGACCATCAACAAGTCCAAATAACAGCTAGAAAAGTGGTGGCTGTTTATACCCATTGATAAGTCCAACAACAATTGATAATGAGAGCAGTAGCTATTGATAACTATGGATAGGTCCACAGTAGCTAGCAAATGGTGGCTATTGATAACCATGAATAAGTCCAACAACAACAACTACCTAAGATACACTTTTAGAATTTGAGTTTAAGCCTAAGTCAAACTCACAAACTGAATATAAAATAGAGAATTGTCTCCCACTGTAATCTGATAGTATCACCCTAGTCAATGTAAAATTTTCAAACATCCCTAATTGATTCATGTCGCTAAATCTAACAAAAGGAATTAATAATATGTATGTCAAAGCCATGAAAACAAGTTACCACCACCACCACCACCACCACCACCACCACCAACTTTTTGGTTCTGTCACTCATTCCACTAGGTCATATACTATGTCATATATTTATCCCCTTGCAGTAATGCGATTGCCATTTACCCAACACTTTTTTGCATACGACAAGGATCCAACACAGATTATCCACTACATGGATCATCCACTAGTTAAACACATTCAAACTGACCTCATCTCTTCCTACCTTTTCTTCTCAAACAAAAACCAAAATGATAAGAGAGAGAAACAAACAAGGGAAACAAAGCTTTCAATAAGTACAAGACTGTTAACCTAAAGCTTCTCAACAGCACAATGTCTCAACAGTTAATTAATATCCACAAAATAAAGAGAGAGAAACAAGTTTCAATTCATATTCACAAACATAAAAACAAAACAAACAATTACATACATAAATAAAAGGACCCTAACTACCTTCACAAAATCAAAAGCAGACATTTCAAACTTCAATTTACCATCATAGCAATTCAAACGACAACAAAATTGAAGCAGAAACTTCAGAGAGAAAGTAAAAAGGTTTTTTTAGAAGGGTTAACCTTTGAGAGTTCCAGAAGCGCGTTTTCTCGGAGTTCAGGGTTGCTGAGTTCCAGTACCAGTTGCTCAGCCGATGCCATCTTCCGATCTTTGCCGGCGCCGGAGCCCTGTGCCCCGGCCCCACTCGACGACGATGGCGGACCGCCGCCACCGAAGACGGTACCCATAGATAGCGATTGGGGCAAATTCGACATTTTGGATTCACAATTCACTCTACTTTGAGTTTGGTCTTTTATTTTTTTGTTTTGGTCCTTTTAAAGAGAACACACTGATAAAAGCAGTAATGAACATATAATAAGGGTTTTAAGTTTGAAACTATTTTATTTTTTATTTTTTAGGTTTTTAAGTTTAAATTGACACATGTCTTCCATGCAATAAATGAAAATGGCATATTTAAAAGATGGTTTGGTGCCCTGCTTTCTATGAATTTGTGTGTTATTTTCAATGAATTTATATGCTCTTTAGAGCAAGTATTAAAGGAAATGTGATGAAAAAGAAAATAGAATTAATAGGATTTATGATTTTTTATTAACTTGACTTATTAGATAATAAATATGTATGTTAAAGTTTAGAAAATTAACATTGTATGGATTCATTAAATTAAAAAAAATGTTTTTATCTAATAAAGCTTTCAATATTTTTAGTTATTTTGAAATAAATGGATTTTAATTTTGATTTCTAAAAAAAAGTATTTTTTATCTTCTAAAATTTAAAATAATTGTTTTTTCTGGTTTTTCTTCTTTTAAAAATATTAAAATAACTGATTATACTCCTTAACGTCAATATTAAAATGAGTAAATAATCTATATTTTATAAATTTTAAGAGTGTTTATTAAAATAATTATATTGTACCAGCGCAAACATGTACACTATTTGGATATTGCACTTATATTGTATTATATTATTTTTAATGAATTGAAAATTAACATTTGTATTAAGTTTAATTTTATACATTTATTTAAATAAAATTATATATATTTTTTATATTTTAATGTATAATATATTATTTAAATGATATCATTGAAACAATACGGATGACATGTATAATATATAATTTAATTGCATCTTAGACTAATGATTCATGTTGTTAATTTTAGTTGATAAGTACTTCATTTTCACTATTTCTTTGTTTTTTTATAGACAACAAAATAATAGATTTAAATTTTAAATATGAAAATTTTAAAATATAATTAAGAAATGCAAAATATATGCATTCTAATAATATATTATGATAGATTATTCAAGATGGTTATTGGAATTTTGATTATCATTACAGGTAATTATTTTCGGAATTAAAGATTAAAAAACAAAGAAAAAAATTATAAAACTTAGAAATACAAAATTTAATAAGTTTTTAATAAAATAGTAAATATGAAGTAAGAATTCCTAATAATAATTTTTTATTTTTAATTTCTTAACTTAGACATTTAATATATTAGTATATTCTTTAATTAATTGTACTAAAATAATAAAACTGTAGAGCTTATATAAATAAATGTTTATGTTGTGTATATTTATAATATAAAGAATACCAGAATTGTTGATGGAGATATGATTTTCTATATTAATAAATATAATCAAATTTAATCTACTTAATTTATTAAATCCATATCTATACATTAAAAAATTGTCCTTAACATAATTTTTTACAACTTTAGAATTACATGTTCTAAAATTCTTAAAATAATTCCTGAAACCATAAACCATAAAAGCAAATAGATATCTTTACACAAAAGTAATATGATTGTATCCTTTGATTGATAATAATTAAGTGATAATATATGACTGTATCATTATAATGATTACTAACCAAAAAAAAGTTACTGATAAAAAAATAATTGTTATAACCTTTTAATCCTATAAGAACATCTAATAATGATTAATAACAGCACAATAATAATATATTTATTACAACAATAATAATATATTGTATGTCCTCTCTATTCTTTTTCTTTTCTAATTGTCTTTTGTAATGAATTCACATCTCAATCAAAATTAAGATTCAAATAACTTTTTTTTTACCTATTTATTTGTGTACATTGTTGTGTTTGTTTTCTATTCAACTCAGTTTATTTCTTTCATTCTGGTTACTGTATAGAATTTATTCCCAAATTTTTTTTCTTCATCTTCTTTAGATATAATTTAAAAGTGGATGATTTATAATCTATATTTTGTGATTTTAAGATACTTTTTTAATCTTTTGTAATTACTATTTCACTTATAGTAAAAAAATAATAATTTGAACATGTCTGGTATAATGTTCTCAAATTCTAAATTGTATTAAAATGTAAGCAATCATAATTTGTATTTAAGTATCTTGAAAGTAACATAAACATTAGATGTTGAAATAAATGCAATCACACATTTATTTCAAGGAAAAGACACTATTTTGATAAAAAAAATATATTTAGTTTTATCTTTCCTTCTCAACCAAATATTGTTAATTTTCAATAGAATGACTAATTTTCATTAGGTAGAGAAAACTTTACTATTAATTCTTTTTAGTTTCATCAATATTTTTAACTTAAATTAAAATCTTTACCAAACATTAATCATTCTGTATATTGTAGAAAAAAATCTGTAATATAAGAGACATAAATGAAGTTGAAAAATACTCAATAATTGTTAATTTTGGTAATGATTGTAATGTATTGTATTTTATGAAATGTATATGTATAAATATATAATTATGGATGTGTTATTTTTTAGTGGACATGTGATGAAGATATTTGGAATAATATTATACAATATTAAACATGAAATTCATTAAAAAGAAAAATATATTTTGAATTCATTGATAATCTTCTAGTCTTATGGCAGAAATTGAAAGGAATTTTTGTATGATCATTTTATATAACAACTACAATTAGTCACTTTAATATGAAATAATTTATATGTTGATTTTTACTAATGGTAGATTCCATAGATCAAATGTTAATTTTATTTGAGAGACATTTGATATAAATCTTCCTTAAAGATATTGTGTAACAATTTGGCTTTTTAAATAATTAAAATATAATATAAAATCTTTGTATATAGGATAAAAGTAAGTTAATAGTGATTTGTGATATTGGTTATCTATAATAAATATGCATGTAATATTTGTTATCATATATGAATAATATTGATGTAATAATGGTATATTTATGTGAATATAATGCATGTTTTTATTTTTTTAAACATAAACTCATCATATATAATTTATTAGAAAAGAAAAAAGTTAAAACAAAGACTAAAACATTCCAAACCCTAAGCAGCCAAGGTTTTTTCTCCCCAATTACATCTGATGTGAATTGATTTTTTAATACTTATAACTCCAAAACTTTATGCACACGTGTATAGAAAATTATACACGTGTTTTATTTTCTTCTACTATTTTTATTTTCTCCAACTCTATATTATAAAAAAAATGTTAACAAATAATAATGTTTGTATATTTTTTAACAAATTAATGATGTTAAAGATTTCATATCATCTAAAGATCAAATCTTGTAATAATTTATAAATAAATACAAATCTCTTCTTATAAGTCACCTTTAAAATATTAAATTAGACTTAAAATCTACTATATTCCAACTTAACTTTTATTTATTATCTTTAGATTTGTATTACATACATGAATAACCTTATAGCATTAGGAAAAATTATAAAAAAAATATTTCTTTATCTTTTTATAAAGTATTTCCTTTTTTTTTCATAAAAAATTAATTGTATAAGCTATGTTCATGTCAGTTCCCACACATGGTTGTAGGGGCTATTGCATACACTAAAATAGGGTTGTCGGAAAATCTCATTGTCCATGTCTTGGAAAAAACTACCTAAGGAAATAACAGACCAACGAGATCTATGCATCTCAAAATTAGGAAATTCACATTTTCCTATGCCAGGAGTAGACTGAAATATACAGACAATTATGATATAACTGTAATTTAAGGTACAAAAAAAACCAACAATTCAGCCCTAATGCAACTAATGACTTTAGTTACTGCAGTCTACAATCACTATCCTTTATGAATATAATGTTAGAAAAATCCTATTACAAATTCCTCCTCTTCAAAACCACCTCATAAGCCTCAAGTAACTCTACACAGAACCTAACCCTAGCACATTTGTGGCACATGAATCAGTATGCTTTACAAGCATGATCCTAGGTTTATGTAATTAAAACATGAAGTGTCATATTTCAATTTTCAACATCTTGCATCTTCATAAATTTAGATCATAGCCTGAAAGCTTTCCCATGGATTATAGCATAATCCACAAACCAGCTGTGTTAACCTTAGAGAGATTGGCCATTGACCCTTTCAATTGACATCTGCACCTTCATGTAGATGTTCATGTATGCTGAGCGTCATAGTTAATCTTATACTTTTCTTATATTGATAGACATACCAAAGAGCATTCCATGGTAAAATGTCAGAAAATCTGGCTGAAAGTTACTCCACAGATGCAGTGAGTTTATATTCTCAAAATCCTCTTTAACTTATAAACCTGAAATGGTAGAAAGCCCTTATGATTAGTACTGTCAAGTGTCAAACACAGGTAATCAATACAAAGATATGCATATTCATGCTCAAGGATAAAGGTACCAAAGTTTAAGCTTTAGGTCCAACAAAAATAATTATTTGCTATTTGTTTTTACAAAGCAAAAAAGTTCATGTGTTGGCCAAAATACCCAACAGATAGCTCTCAAAGAAGTGCTCTCACGAATCCACACATCAAAAGAGAATAATAACTATAACCAAAAAGGATAGAATTGAACAATATCAGATGTGATTAGTTTCTCTCTTCCTTTTTCTTACTGGTGATAATAGTTATTGAGACCAAGTAGTGACTAATGCAAACTTAGAAAAATGACTTCAACTAGACATATTTCAATTATTTGGTTGCATAACTATGATAAGCATATGGTCCTTGGGAATAAACTAAAATATAACAAAAAAATTATCAACCTGTGCAGTTCTGCTGGGTAGTGACACCTCTAAGCAGTTTCGAAGGCCATCAACTCTGTCAATAGTCAATAAATTGGTTGTACACATTAGAGATAGTTATCCTTAAAAAAGAGAAGAAGATGAAAGTCAAGAGTTTCAAAATGCATGAGTACCTTTTGCTGTTAGTTTTGACAAAATACTGTTTTTCTTTAAGTTTTCCTTGACCACCATACTTTATTTCATCTGTGTTCATAATAATCTGAACCATCAAAAAGTGCCAACAAAAATTAGTTCTCCCTTCAGAAGGCCTTTAGACAGATTAAAATATGCAAAGATAGCAGTGCATGGATAAAAACAAAACAGCACAACTTTACAAATTTCACCATGAAATGAAACTTACTTGATACTCCCCAGCTTCTTCTACACCTATGCTATAACTATCATATGACTCTTTTGGATGGAAATTGAAAACAAAGACAAGAGGACCTCTGATGTATGATATGACCTGCAATTAATGGTAGCGATTACTTTACTACATACATTATTAACTGACACAAGTTGGCATGGTATAATATTAACAACATAAATATATAGCACAAATACACCATAAGCTTGCATATATAAACAGAAGAAAACATGCTTGATGACATTACACAACATATACCATTGAACGGTCACTGAACATGCCAGAAAGTAATGAAGATGAAAATTAGTCACTAATAATTCTTAAAGGAAAGGAATGAAAAAAATTCAATATACCATTGAACTATCATTCACATGGTGAATGTTTGGAAAACTTCGAGAGAGCACTCTCTGATTTTCATCCAGCTTCATCATGTCCTGAAAAAAGGGGACAAGTAATTTCATTGCTTAGCGTTAGCAAGTTAGCCATAATCTTAGATGAGATAAGTTAACAGTCACATTAGTAAAAACCATATAAAATTAAAAATATTAATGAAAATAAATAAATAAATAAATAAAAGTAGTTGCATAAAGATCTTGATAATGCAAGGAGGGGAAATCAGCAGATTGTGTTGTGCCTATGATGTTCAATCTCATATCTCAAGCTCATGCATGCAAACGACACACCACTTGCTACCCAACACTTGAAACATGGTGAAACTAAGCAATGTGGGACTTCTACCTTTTGAAATAGTGCATAAAACACAACACTAGCAGCTTATACTGTTTATCAATTAAAATATATTTGCAAACTCTAAAACACCATTCATATTGATGCAGTTCAGATTGGACCAATTCAGTATTCCAATTACCTTCCAAGAACACAACTTTCATAGCAAGATTAGATTACCTTATCAAAAGAAAATAAATCACGGTGAACTCCATCTTTGGCCAAAAGATCCCAACAACGATTAGCAAGCAAATATGAGTTGTTGTTGCTTGATGATGGAAATTCAACTCTCTGGCACAGGCAAATACATTATCAGAGTCGCAAACAAGATTAATATATGCATAGCATTTCTAATGAGTAAATCTTACCTTTGGATGCCCAAATTCATTACCCATGAAGTTCAAATAAGCACGACCACCAATTGTTAACGTGATCAATCTGATCATCTAGCCAAAAGTCAAGAAAATTAATGAAGACAAAGAATGATAAAAATTATAGGAAAAGTCACCTCACATGATATATATCTACCAGAAACATGTCACTTTTAATATAGACAAAGAAAGAAATTTTGGAAAAAAAAAAAAAAAAATCAGAAGCAGAACCCACAGAATTATTTATGCTAAACCTACTGCATAGTTACCCATGCTCTAACAAACAGGTTGGAAACAAAAATTTTATTCTCAATTTCAAAATCCTTGTTTACACTTCTAAATAGTAAATTTAGAGGATAGTTAATAGCATACTTTATGCAGTGAAGATCCCCTCAATAAAGATTCCTTATAGTGATGTGAATCCTCATCTATTTCGCCGAACAATATTTCTGCAAATGATCGCTTTCCAGATATGGACTGGCAGCAAGAAAAAAATTAGATTTAAAAAAAATACAAAGAAATAAAGCTCATAGTTCTAGAAATTGAAAATGTGAGTTACCTGGTTGTGATTTTCAGCGTACATAAGCATCTTATCAGCATATTCTTTATTGGAAACTAATGTGTTAACAATCTACAACATAAGAAGTAACAACAACGAAATTACAGAATTTAATAAAAGAACAGGACCAACCAAAACATTTCATTTAATGAAGAAATGATAAATTATACTCAAGTATATAACCTTAGTCATGTTCCATTCATGATCAGGAACACTCTCAAGAAAAGTTGACCACATATCAGGCACAGAAAGGTTGACATAGTAATCAAATCCCAATCCACCTTGAGAAGTAGGCTCACATAATCCGGGATAAAATGTTGCCTGAGCAATAATGGATAAAAGTTATATTATACAAAAATATGTGCAACCAACTAGCTAGCAATTTGGAAGCATGCACATGGTTCCAATTCACAATAAATGCCTACTTCTTTTTTCACTCTTAAGAAGTGTGATGCACATAAGTGTGCAAAAGCATCTAAAATTCTAAGTAAATGAAAGGAACATAAATACTTACGTCTTCCGCTATTGTGACAATATTTGGGTGAAGCTCATGCAGTATCTCATTGGCTAGGACAAGATATACTAGCGCTTCCTTGTCAACATATTGGTTGCAATACCTGAATGAAATTAACATTTGAAATCAATACAACTTTTAATGTCATTATTTATCCTATTTCAAAACCAATCTGAGTAATATAAATCAATTGACTTGACATTCTGCAAATGTCAAGTTGTATCACAAGGAGAAACAAACAAAAAATTGGCAACCATACAAGAAACCATAGAGAATCTTTTTGAAAGGGTAAAAGTACAATAGTATAAATGACTTCAGAAACAGTATTGGGGTTCAGGCAACATCTTGGAACTAAAATATCTTTGTAAAAAACAACCAAACTCAGGTATATTTATCCATAAGAACCAATAAACTTTGAAAAGGCCTTACTCCTCCAAGTTTCCAGTAAAAGAAGCAAAACCGTTGTGAGTGTACAACATAGATGAAACTGAATGGAACTGAAAACCATCAATTTGATACTCTACAATCCACCTGTTCAAACATCAGTCATGAGTAATTTAGCATATGTCAAATGATGAAGCAATAAAAAATAACGAACAAACAATAATAATAATGATAATAAAATAAATCAAGTTCTGTATAAACTAATTAACAAATAAACCAATCAGGTAGAAAAGACAATGGCTCAAAGTGAAAACTACAAGTGTACTCTACAACGCTGTCTTTACTTTGCAATTGCATTTACCAGTTCAAGTTTGATACAAGGAAATGCAAAACATCAGGGTCGCCATATTTGAACATTCTGGTTCCCCAAAATTTGTGTTGCCCTCGTTTTCCTATTCAACAAGGAAAGGTGAAATCAAAAAGTGGTGTTTACAAGTATTGAAATGATGGGAAAGCTGAGCAGGAAAAATCAATACAGTGTGTCCTCTTTTAATAAGGAACCAAAAGAAAATATTATACACAGGAAACATATAAACTACCCTTTTTAACAGTAGTATTGTAGTCATGTATTTACAAAAATTTAAAAAGAAGAGATGAAATTTAATATATCAATAACTGACATCAGATAACAGAGGAAGCATCATTCCTCATATAACAGAAGATGACAAGGGAAAAATTTGCATGTGACTAAATGAAGAGGTTTCAGCAGTATGAACAGGTACCAGAGCGAAAAAAACAGTCATTTGATCCATCAAACAGTGATAATCCGACCATCTCATCTGCTGCTGCATATGAATGGACAATTTCTAAGAAGACGAGCAGCCCTAGTCCTGTGCAGTCAAAGGCAAAGTTAGCAAAATAGTCTCGCACAACAAATACAAAGAGACTTTTGTCATTATATATTATACATTTTTTTATATTTATAGCCTTCACTGCAAAATCAGGAGCTGTATGTACTGGGGCAGTTACCATTTATGGCTTAACTTGCTTTTTTGTTTTCCTTCTTTTAATTTAGACAAATATCCAGTTAGCTTGATGGTCTCAAGTGAAGGTTATCCTTCTATTGTAATGAAGGCGAATAATTAAACTAGTATAACTGATCATGCTCTTTCTATCTCCAAATTTTAATGTTAACAGTAAAGATTAAACTCTACTCACTATAAAGGTTTTGGTTGTGTACAGGATGTTAAAAATGCCTGACATTGTGCTCTTTCCACAGGATTTTATTGTACTTCACAGGAGCATAATTCCAGGATTTTAAGCCGTTCAAAATGATATAGCAAATGCATTAAAGAATAGCATGCTCCAGTATCTCATGTTAAAATGCATCTAGTGTTCTTTGGTATTAGTGTCAAGGAAGTTGCACTCATTTAATATTAGCCTAGGAAACAGTCTCTACTAAGTCTATATTAAGAGGCTACATGTGAAGATCTTGAATGACCATGTACTACATACATTTAACTAAAAAATAAAGCATTCTCATTGTCTAAATATTCTGTTTCTCTCAGCTTTCTAAATTCAATATAAGCATCAACACATTTCCATACCAACAACTTTAAGAGTATTGCTAGGTTGGACTTATCAAGGCAAGGGCTATCCTTTTGATTTAATATTTTCTTTTTTTCCTCTTTTTATTTTCTTCATAGATTAAGGAGGATTACTGATCCACCTGCTGTTATTCTCCCCTTTCAAAGTGAATTATTGTTTTATCCACAAAACAAAAAACAGACATAACTGAATTCAATCAAAGGACATATCAACTTAGATCAGCATCTTATCACATTTCAGTTCACTGAAATTTCTTTTTGTCAGAATAGCGAAAATAAGCTAATAAGAGCAAAGAACTTATTCAATACCTTAAAAGCTGTAATCATCAACATGGTCAGTACAAGTGATAAAAAAATCAGTACAGCATAAAAAATGCTTACCATGGGCCTCATCAACTAATCGCTTGAAGTCCTCAGGAGTACCATATCGGCTACTAACAGCAAAATAGTTTGTAACCTGCACCATCGGATCATCAAATGTTTGAGCATGTCACTAAAGGTCAGAGTGGCAGTAAAGTTCTAACAAAACTTATATCCATGACACTAAATATCCACAACAGTAACATGAAAAACTTTAAAGGAATCTTAATCACAATATAATTACAGTGAGAAAATAAGTAAGAATTACAACATTAACTTACTCTGTAACCAACAGTGAAATAGTCCTTATGTTCAACAATTCCAATCAGCTGGATGGCATTGTATCCCGCTTCCTTAATGTAAGGAAGAACCTGCATTGTTTATTGAGAATATATGGCAACAAAAAAAAAATCAATGGAGCCAACTACAAATATAGACATGGAAGATATGTATAATGGAAGAATTATGAATTTCAACCAAAAGAAATGGGGGAAAACCTTGTCTGTGAAATCATTGAATGAGGATATTTTTGGTTCAGAACCACTAATTCCAACATGAGCTTCATATATCCGCAGGGACTTTGGTACTTTGGGACTTCTATTTTTCCATTTGTATGCTTGATCAGGGGGTGGTTCCCAGTGAATTGCATAAGCTTGCCTCCCATCAACCTCTGCAATGCATTAAATCAGCATCATTCATCCATTCTTATAACACAAATCAAAGGACCCCCATTTTCATCTTCCAAAAAGAAAGTGACTAAGGGTCTGGACAAATTTTTCCATAAGCACTTCTAGGAAAAACAATAAGAAAAACAAAAAGAGTTTCTCCATAAGCTAAAATTAGTTTATACAGAAGTTACAAAGAAAAGTTCAGAAACATTATGTGAGAGAACTTACATAAATTAGCTTATGCATCCGCAAATTATAACTTACGAAGAAGCTTATTTCCTTTCTTTTCTTGTCTTTCTATCTATAAGTGCATATAGAAAAGCTTGTCCAAACAAACCCGGGCAATCATGCCTCTTTCCTTCTTTTTTATGCATTTGGGTATAGCATTCAGCATTTATTGGCTTTTCATAAAATTGAACTTTAAGTAAACATAGAGTCACAGTTTTTAAGTTTTATTCAAACCCAAAATTAGCATTAATTGAAAAAAGTGTATTATTTTACATAGAAAAATGAACAAAAGTTAATAACATGGAAATGGTGATAATATATGAACTTCTTTCAAGGGTATAGATTTGATCACCTACTGGGATAAGGCTTTTGTTGTATGAGATATAAATTTATACTCTCTAAACAAATAATGCCCACATCAAGGAAGCTCTGAACATATCTTCCAAGTCCAAGATGCATTTTAGCTAATATGTACATAAATCTTTACTAAAGAAACAACCATAAGATACTAAACTCAGACAAATATAATTCTAATCTATATTCACAAAGAACTAAATAACTTCTAAGAACCCATATAAGATTTACCTGGCTGCACATAAGTAGCCCAAGCAGGCACCCTTTCCAATGGTCCATTTGGAGTGTTGAAGTAGACCCTGTACTTGCTACCATGAGGAATGCCAGGACTATACTTTTGCATCCAAGCCTTCCTACCTTTACGCGTCTCGAGCCAGTATGGTATAGGGGGTTTCAAAGCGCGGATTTTCTCATGCCATTCAGGATCAACTATAACATTATATATGTCATACTCCTTGCCACTATCCATCGCAGCAGTACGAGAAGGTCCATGCTCTGCTGCCCATGCTTTGTATCTTGTTTCTGGATCTGGTATGTCCGGTATGTCCTCTATGGTCTGAGGTCCATTAGGACCAAATATCTGCTCATATAACTTAACTGGCCCTTCGAGACGATTTTTTAAGTACCGGTCTTCTCCTGGTTCCCAGTACTCCTCATTTGCCTTTTCTAAGAGCTCTTCCACAGTGACACCACTATCCCCTTTATCATAATCATCTACATAGTTATACATTTGAAAATAGTATTTATCTGGCTCTTCTCCCTCTCTCAGCTTATCTTGAAGAATGATAAACCAATATCCATAATCATCATGACCAAAGTAATGCTCTCTTGCACAATTTTCTGTAGGTGACCAATCATTGAAGTCACCAACAATTGCACAATAGCGAGCCCCTGCATTTACTTGCTTGTCAAAAACCAATAAACTATGGACACACTAAGAATGATTGTAGCTGAGGAATAAACAAGATAAACTAGACTACACATTCAACATTAGGATTTTGAGAATTGGAAAGACCCCAAAAGAAAACATAGGGGATATGTCAAACCTGGAGCCCATTCCATATAATCCACACGATGTTCTGGATGACGATGCATTCCCAATAATTCAAACCTGGAACAATACAAACATATTTGTAAACTTGGTTATACTAAGTTACTAACAATAACTTCAATTATCATAACTCCATGGCAAAACATTTCAAGAACACACAGGAAACATAATATACGTCATATTATTTTTCAAAACTATGGTTGATGGAATTGATAAAAGTTAAGAGGCTAAAAACACCCATTACAAGGAACAATGTAGCTTATAGCTGAGAGAACCAAAGTGCAAAATTATGTACCAAATTACACGCTTAAAGCCACACTATAATGGAACTAACCCAGAAGCTAGAATCATGAAGTTCGCATGCCGTTTCAAAATTTCATCTTTCGTGTCCTTCAATACTTTATACCTGCAAAACACAGCAATTAACATCTTATATCCTGTAATGATAAGCATAAAATTAGATGCACGAAAAATGTGCCCAACATATCCATGTCATTCACTTGGACAACTAAAATAAAAACAAAATAGTTTTCCCTCATTTTATTTACAAATAAGTACCTTAGCCCATGCTTCATATACTATTCTTAGTCTCAATGCCCCTCTTTACTTAAACCAAACTTCCCCAATTTTGTTGTAGTAACCCTGAAGAAGATGTTCCAATTTCTAAACTGAGCTAGTCACTTTGAAGAATAAAGCTAGTTCAGTGTATGTTTGAATGTAAGTTGGGAGAGCTCAAAAAGACTTTTCCTTTCAAAGCAACAAATTCTTCCTTTTTTATTCTGTGCATTAGAAATTGGGGATGTGCATTACAATTCCTCAAAACACTCTACCAACTTTTCTCCAAACATAGCCTCAGCTCTTCATGAAAAGAATCAACAGTTGATATCACGAACACACGCATAACAAATCACGAATGTGCTGAAATATAACACTTAATTTTCTCATTAAAGATTAAAACTACTGACTTTACCATCACTAATACTAAAAGAGCCTAAGAAGCAGAGTGTGAGTGTAATATCATGTGAAGAGAGTGTCATCACCCCACTACTAAAAACTCTAACTTTCCATCGCAATCACTAAAACCAAACACCCCAGAAAAGCCGAACGCAAATTCCACCAAACACGGCCCAACTTTAACTTTAAATTTTCCAAATTTCATGCCTTTCACGGAGGAACAGGGCAAACGCTTTGTGGGAAATGCCACGTTTGGCGAGAAAGCCAGCAGGGTCAATACCCTTTTCGGCATCATCACTTGTGGTTTCAGTTTTGGTCTCTGCCTGGTTCTTCTTCGGCTTTGGGCGTTGCTTGGGGTTCTCGGAAGCAGCACAAGCCGTTATTGTTGCCGTTCTTGTTCTGCGTTGGAAAGTGAGGTTTAGGGGTTTGGTTTGGGAGGGAGGGAAGGAGGTCGCAGTGGTTGGAGGGAAGTAGAACTTGAATGGGATTGAAAGGGTTGACATTGTTTGATTGAGATAAGGAAGAAGAACACAAAAAAAAAAAAAAACACTATGCTCTGTACTCTGTTGTGTTACCTTTGGTTTCAAGAGAGGTTTTAGAGTCGACCTTTGATAATAATCTGACTAGAGGAAAATAGAAAAGAATATCTTCTGACTTTCAATTCAAAAAATAATATGAAATGAAAAAAAAAATGTATATTTACACTTCTACATTCTAATTAGATTTCATAGGAGTGATATACCGTAAAACTTAGTTAAGAGTGATTAAAAAATGAATTTTAAACTATATTTTTTAATATTTAATAGAAACATTAAAAAATTAAAAAATATATTATTAAATATAAAATGAAAACATATTTATAAAAATAATTTAATGTGTGTAAAATGTTAGTGGAGGGTCATACTCCATACCCATGATTGTGGGTAGAACACGACCATGTCAAGTTAACGATGGTTGGTTAGCCATGAAAGTAAGACGCTATCCATGTCTTGGTACCAATGGTTCTTATTATCTTGTAATATCGTAGGTACCTCTGATATCATTCACGTTTTTACTATCTATTTTGTCTTTTGATCATAAAAAAATGTATATTTAACTTTGTTGGGAGACTTATATTACACACACGTCTAGGCCATGAAGATCGTTTTCACAACTAGAGTTGTTTGATTACATTAATTAGTTGCACAATTTTTTACAATGAGAGATTCACAGTGTAGACAAAGGAAACTTGGAGATCTTTTACAATCAACTTATGTAAGTCATCATGCACCAAATCAAAGGAAACATGACTCTTCAATATATAGCGATTAATTATGTAAATGTTTTCATAGACTTGAATGTTTGAGCATTTTCCAATTAGTGTTGCTTAGGAGACCATTTAAACAAATTTTGATTCATTGTTGGATTTTTGTTATTATTTCTCTCTTGTGTCTTCTAAATACATTTAATATACCAAAATTAGTATATTTTTAAAAAACGGTAGAGGATCACCACCAAAAACTTAACGGAGGACAACATCAAAAACTCAACTGAAGATTTGAACTCCATTTTTATCAATTGGAACTCCTGTGATAAGAGCAAGCTCTGAGTGACATTTGATAGTTTTCGCGATTCCTGGTATGATACCTTGTGCGTCAATCTATTGGAAAGGTTTATATGACAATTTGGACATGTTTTTTCGTTCTCTGTCTCTTTAAGGTGGAGCATTTATCAATTTTTACAATAATTGCGTTAAAAATTGTTATTGAATGCCCTTATAAATAAGCTTAATACCCAGCTTATGATCATTAAACTCAATTATTTGTTAATACATTCATAAATCGTGACTTGATAATGCTTATTAAAAGAATCTAAGTTCAATATCAGAAAGAACTTGAAGCTCCTTACAATATATTTTTCATTCTTCAGAAGCGTAACTTTTGTTGACACACATCATGTTTTATCTATTAAAGAAATTATTGATTAGGGACAATAGTTTTCAGTTATATTATAATTCATTATTGAGGGATTTCATAAAATAACCTTCACACTAACTGTATTCCAATTAAACTCTAAAAAAAGTACACCATAATATGATCTTTAAACCTCTATTATAATGAAATTCAAGTGTACAAATAATACCATAGTTGATCTGCAAAGCATGATTCCAAGCTAAAAAAGTATCAATTATTAGCTACATTCCAGTTAGCTACAGACCAAAAAAGGAAAAGAACATGCTTCAAGACGAGATCATTGAGATGAATCACACTGTACTAGCAACTTAAAATTTGATGCAGAACATAAATCCACAAGAAAGACAGAGGAACCAACATGATTATAGTATGCTACAACTTTATAACATTGTGTTTGGCACTCTCTTTCTCCGTTTCTCGTCCTCACATAGGCATACACACGGCTCTCCAGTACACATTCTCTAATTAACATAAACAAGCACTATGTAAAAAAAAATAAAAATTGGAAGATTTTGCATGAAGATCGTTTTTATGGTATGCAAACCAACTATGAAATTTATTATCACCATTTCCATCGCATCAATTACAAAGGGAAACGAATACAATACACTTTAGAACATCTGTGTGCTAATACACAGTTTGTATATATAGAATGAGAGAGAGAGAGAGATTACGGTTTCTAGCTATTCTTGTTTCTTTGGATACTCCCTCGGTCCAAATATTGTGGACCCAATTCTCACATTAGTACTACCCATTTCAATCTGGAAAGGCAAAAAATATTTATCAACAGGTGCATGGATACAATTGATTAAGAGTAAAAGAAATCAGTTAGTCGAGAAATCTAAATCTTTAAGTAATTCAAACAAAGACTTTAGCAACGTATTTATCAACTATTAGTATCTTCAAAATGTTTCACACATCACATCCAATACTAATTAAAAGAAATGTGGTAGTGTCATCTTAACCATATCTAAAACTTCGAAAAAGGCTAACACACTCTTTTAAGACTTGGGTAAAATTCATGTAAGAATGCAGATTTCACTCTTATGTTCTGAATTTCATTTTATGATTTAGTGAGATGTTTCAGGATTCCATTCAATGATGAAAAATGTTTTACAAAGTGTGTTGTTAGCATTCTTCATACACTATCATTATCACTGCAAGTATCAAACAAAACATGCCCATTGAAAGATGCAATCATGCAATGCAACTATCAAGAAAATTATAATTGCTAAATAACTTAAGTACACTATTCCATACCGCTAACTCAAAATCACCAGACATGCCCATTGAAAGTTCACATTGTTCCTCGGGCATTTCAAGTGCCTTGCATACTTCAGATCTGCAATTTGACAGGGTCTGATTTTTCACAAAAGAGAAAACCTCAGTAAACAGACAAGTGGACAAAAGACACATAAAAAACATTACTACAAAAGCAACAAAATGATGATAAAAATGCAGAACAAATTTCAAGAAAACAACTTTAAGACAATAAATAAAATAAAATCTCTTAAATGGAAAAGTTCTGACAAACAAGAAATGATCACTTCAAGAATTGCTGCACACATGCTTCAGAACATAAGAATAGAATCTGTCACCTGAAAGTTCTGTGGGGTTGAGGTATAGTCTGCCATTCCTATTGTCATTAAGCCAGAGAACACTAGGTTTGGGCAGCTCAATTTCACGTGTTTGGCAAGCTCAACACAACTAGAAGGATCAACACCAGATTTGGCTGCAAAAATATAAGAATCCGTACAAAAAAATTATTTATTTAAAATATGTAAGAAATTATGTTACAACAAACAATGCACTCGAAAGTACTTGAAACAATCCCAGTACATAATCAAAGAATTTGATACGCTGTGTTAAAAAACAAAGATGGAATAGCTAAAATTCTCCAATCCAACAGATTCAAACTATCTTAGGAGTGACTGATTAAGTAGCATTACTTGTGATTATCTGAATGAATAAATAAAAGTTTAATGCAGTAAATAAACCCTGGGATAAGGGGAAATATTTGAATTACTTATATTCTTCCAATTTATGAAATTTCATGGGTAACGTTACAGAAATAAAATGAATAATAATTCCCTGATGCCAAATTAAGAAGTCTCAGTACGGGAAGACAAGTCAGTCACACAAATATACAATTTACAATCTACACATGATGGATTTGCAAATACCTCAAGCAAGAATTTTCCTCACACCCAAAGGTAGTGGGGAAACCTCAAAAGATCCAAAAAGTGTAACAAAGAGTTAGAGTAACTCATTATTTTTAAGTCAAACTTACATTCTTCACCACTGGTATTTACTTGCACCAAAACCTTCAAGGGATCTTTTCCAAGGTTTGATACCATACGATCAAGATGATTTGCTATCTACAGTTCCAGAGGTACAATAATACTTGAAGGTTAGTCAAATAGCTAATGGTATTGATTAGAAAATTAGCTGTACCAACACCACAATTTGAAATTTTAACTAGTTATTTCCTTGGTATACTATAGACCTTGTCCACATCAACAGCAATGCGAAAAGTAGTTAATAATTGAGCACAACATAAAGACAACTTCTATCTAGATTCATTCAAATTTTATTAGTGAATAAAATAAAATAATTAGCAACAAATTCATATCTCCAAGAACTACAAGTAGCATTGATTTTACATCTCTACCTTCGGATTGTCCACACTCTCAAACATGGCCAGATTTGGAACACCACCTACATAAAGAATGCAATGTTAACATTAGGCTAATATAAGGTGCTGAAGAAAGGAACAACCGAACAAGCTATAACAAGATAATGCCATTATAGCAACATTTTCAATAATCACAGAGCCAACCAAAAACATGTAGAAAAACTATGTACCCAGCTCAGATAGCAAAATTGAACTGGCATCACCACTCAATCACCTTTATTTTGAAATTTAATCCCTATTTCATCTCTACCATTTGTTACTGTCGCAACACCATGAGATTGGTATGGGTGCTAATATGACATATAAGGATTATAATCATCATGTAATGGGACCAAAAATAGGATTCGGACCTAAAATAAAAATCAATTGTATGAACTAAATTGAAAATCAAGTAACACGTAGGAACCAAAGATTTTTAAAAGAAGTATTTGAACAAGTTCCAACTTCGGATTTTTCAAACACTTCTAGCGGTGTGTAACTTGCTAAAGCACCCTTTAAACAAATGAGAGATGTGTTAATGTACTCCCAGTTATTTGTTTCAATAAAAAATATGTGCATTGATAGTGTAAACTTTTTCACAAGGTTATCCAATCACAAACATGTTAACTTCTATAATAAGTACCTTAAAACTTGGATCAAAGAAAATTTCTGATTAGTTCACATAGCTTACCTATTAAACTATTATTAATTTTAAAAGAAAGTATTTTAGCAATATTTCAACTTAGATTTATTATCACTGAAGAGTAAATAGTGTAGCAGTATCCACTCATAGTGTAAAGAGTAAATTTGTTAACTTTTACAATATCTATCATACTCCCTTTAGACTCAAATATAAACAAAAATAATTAATTCCACATTGATCCAAAAAGTCAATTAACATAATTTAATTCTAAAAATTTCAATTTAAAAATACTTTAATCTTCTAAAATGCCTTTCATTAAAACCTGATATGAAGAAAAAAGAGTCATTGAAAATAAAATCATAATTCAACAAAGAGAGTTGTAGGAATGATATCATTAAATAGATTAAAAAGAATGAAATTAATCAGATTTCCTTACATTTAAATTCACTATACATGACAATGTTTTTTTACTTATATTTGAATCCATAGCATACCTACCACCGGTTGAAATTAAAATCTCTACTAAAATATTCCCAAAAGAGATGGTTTGCTAATGTAGTGCTTCTAAACAACAAGGTAGTTCTCCATACACGCAAAATTAGCAGGCTCTGATAAGCTGACCAAACCAACATTGAAATCAAAAGCAATCAAAGGCCTCATTTTCTACCCAAATCCTACCACCCTAGTGAAAGCATAGAAGGGAAATAACAAAAATTACCCAAAAGTGTTTTGACTTTGTTGCTCTGCAAGTGCCCAATGAAATGCCACTCAACGTCTTGTGGAAGCTGCATGCATGCCCCAAAAACAAATCATTAGAAATGTCCATTCACAAACACAAGGGAACAAAACAACGTAGTATTTATAATTTGAATCCTAAATATCAATTAAAATATGAAAAAAAAATGAAAGAAATATAAAGAAGTAATCATTGCAACACCTGAGGAGCTTTTTCAACGATTTCTTGGACGTAGTTTTCGCCAAAGCAGCGGTGACCCGCGTCGTAGAGTTGTCGAATCAGACTGATGGGTTTCGTCTTGGAAACCGCCACGACCCGGACCCGGTCCGGTTTGGAGCCGGATCGCTCAGCCGCCTGATGCACCCGGAGCATCACCGACCGCAAAGCCGCCAGGGCGGCGCCCTCCGCCACCAGCGGAGAAGTCATTGAATCTGGAATCGGAGACAAGTGGCGCGTTGGCGCGTTCTCTGTGTTGTGTGACTTCGCTTCTGTTGAGGTGGTTCAACACTGAACACAACAAAACAAAAGCCTACGGAGCCAGAGAAAAAAAAAAAGGTTA
>Ga0209700_101901_pt1 | contig 43309 bp, 25 predicted proteins | sample SiratroredBW_FD_187528 | JGI IMG/M metagenome (GOLD analysis project Ga0209700, IMG submission 187528) | Root nodule microbial communities of legume samples collected from California, USA - Siratro red BW (SPAdes) (version 2) | ecosystem: Host-associated > Plants > Roots > Nodule | place: USA... | reverse complement strand
AAAGAAAAAAAAAAAAAAAAAAAAAAAAAAAACAAAAGAGTGGGATGATACGGAATTTGAAAACGTAAGACGTACGAAAAGCAATATTGAATAAAAAAAGAAAAAGAAAAAAAAGTACAATGATTGTTGGGACTAGGAAGAAGCACATGCATTCTTAGTTCATCCAAAAGAGTTCAATGATTTTGTCCTGCTACTCACAAAACATCAACTAAAAGATTAAATTATTTTAGTATTATTATTATAAAAAAAATGCATTACACTTTATTTCTTTTATTGTGTTAATAGTAAAAGATGGACAAAACCCACATGTTATGATTTAAAAATATTATTGGTAATAAAAAAACAATTTATATATGCACTTTATATCATTTATGGATTATGTCTTTATCTCATCAGTTGGTAACAAATAAGGCAACTTTGTTTTGCTTTCGTCAATCAATCATTATCATTCATTCATCTCGACGTCAACGTTTACCCTTTGTGTCCGTACCACAATCATACCAATTATTGTTTTCCAAGTTATTTTTATAAAATTATGGTTTTCCAAATTATAGTTAGATGTTAGTTCATAGGATAAAATTATGTCGCAAAACATTTATATAAAGCGAAATGATAATATTCTTACAGAATTATTAATAAAAATTAAGATTTGCAACGGAAGAAGGTAATTGAAATTAACGTGTCACATAAATACTTATAAGACATTAATGGGTCTATATTCTTAAAATGGACTTTGGATGCAAATCTCCACATCTTAAGTGTTAAAATGTATAATCAGTTTTAATTAATTAAACAATATTTTAAATATACGACCGCTTAACGTGGTGATACTAAAATATTGTTTTTGTAGACCACATATACTAAAGGGGTCTCTTTGAAAAATATGAAAATACATTAACTATTGACCTTTTAAACTAAAAGTTTTCCTATAACATATTAATTTAATATAAAGTATATATAATATTTTGTTTTCTTTTCAGAAAACCTTTGTATGTAGTCACAATACTAGTAAAAAAAAAAAAAATCTGTCTTGTAGAGACATTTTCAATCCTATTTATAATTGATTAGGATTGAATCCTAATATTAATAGAATTCTTATTTTTATTAAGGTTAAATTTATATGCATGGTTATATTAAGCATTTATTATTAGATTAGATTATATAATGGGTGATTTATTTTTTAAAAACATTTAAAACATTATATATAATATACATATATTAATTCTATTACACTATTAACACATCATCGTAATTTGATTAATCATAATAGATTACGGGTGAATTATTGTGAGTCAAATATATAAAAATCTTTAACCATATTTTAATGAAATAGTATAATTTTTCACATTAGATGCTTTATTCAAGATTAAAATTGAGCATATCCTACTAAAGACTAACATTTAATCAATTGTAAGTTGATTTTTTCTTAAACATTAGTTTCATAGCATCTAGATAGTTCTTTGGAGAAATACCATCATCACAACAATGCAAGAACATTTATTAGTCTCTCATAACCCAATTATTAATATATGTGATTTAGATTATTTATGAAATAAGAGAATATTCTTTTCTTAACGAATTCTAGTATTCAATATTATGATCCCTTAGGATCCATACTACCATCATAAAATTCTCACTACATACCCATAAAGGGCAATACAACCACAAGGTGATGGGTTGGCTCTCTACTTGTAGGTTCAGATCCATTGTTTTTTTTTTTTTTGTACATGACACATAATATGATACATCTCCACATTCTAATAAGGGTAAAAAGAAAAAGAAACTAACCTATAAGTGTGCACATGAGTATGGAGAAGTGATTGTGCAACTACTTTGATTGAGAGAGAAACAAACAAAATTCACAGTTACTTCTTACAGCGACCAACTTCGATTGTTTTGAAGAGTTGACAATGAAACCTTGTCCAATTGAGCTGAAATTTTTCTTGAAAATTTCTCACTCACAGTTTTTCAATTTGAATGGTGGAACTATCCACTGAGGTCTGTAGAAGCATTAGAATCTTGTTTTGAAGAGTTAACAGGGTAAAAAGAGAAAGAAAAAATAAAAATAGACTAACTTATGAGTGTACAGATGAGTATGGAGAAGTGATTGTGCAACTACTTTGATGGAGAGAGAAACAAACAAAATTCACAGTTACTTCTTACAACGACTAACCTTGATTGTTTTGAAGAGTTGACACTGAAACCTTGTCCAATTGAGCTGAAATTTTTATTGTAAAATTCTCACTCACAATTTTTCAATTTGAATGGTGGAACTATCCATTGAGGTCTATAGAAGCACCAGAATCTTGTGAAGTGCTACTATTCGCAGCAAATTTCTATTATCGTCACTATTGGTTGTTTCGAAAATTCAATGGTGAAATCTTGTTCAATTGTGTTGCAATTTTTACTAGAGCTCTCTTTCTCACAGTGATGCATTATGGATAGTAGGATTTGAAATCAAAGCTTTGAGTTGTCCATAGAAAATTCGTAAACATAGAGAGTTTTCTAGTGATACAATTCTTGAACTCTTTCTTGTTAAATTTCAAGTTGTTGATATTTTAGGCCATTGTTGGTGACTATTTGAGGATTAAGAAGAGTTGTATTGATATACTTTGTGATTATCTTTATAAGACTCACTGCGCCTTTGATTGATATTAGTGGAATATTTATCGTCTCGTGGATTTTTTGATCTATACGAGAGGTTCTTCCCATGCTAATTATTGGTGTTGATTTATTTTCTATTTCTGACTTCATATTGTCTTTTATTTGGTTGATTAGTTGGGTTTAGGGTGCTTCCATATTATTCTCTTAATAGTGAGCTTTATTGCTTCCGCTGCAAGGCTCTATCACAAGGGACAACACTCTATAAAGGGAAACATAAAATACATATTGTACTACTCGGTCAGGGGCGATCACTAAACGCCCATGATCAACGCTTCCAGTATACTACTCGGATAAGGGCGGTTACTAATCGCCCATGATTAATATCTCTCGTTGGAAAGTTAACAAGCTAATTGAGGCGTGCACGCAACCATTGCCAGCTTAGCCTGCAAAAGCTGACATAACGTGTAAGTAAAGGTAAGATCAAACCCTATAAATAAGTGAATCGCGAAGGTCAAAGGTATGTAAGTTAATAGCCAAAATGTTAATTAACTCCGATAACAAGGTACTGACATGAGCGTCGGAGTGTAATCGCAGGTACTTTCCCCCTTTGGGGTTTGGCCGAACAGTTGTCAGATCTAATTCTGGACCAGACTGAAGGAGTGAAGATTCGAAGCACAAGTATAGGGAAGTTGCCGGGTATACCACCTTAGACTTAAACACGACCATTCAAGGGTCACACTAACCTCAGCAAGAACAATTGGCGCCCATTGTGGGGCCCGAAGAAATGGCATAAAAGGTTTGAATGGTATCAACCTGCAGTCAGGTTAACGAGCAACGATCGGGGATAGCAATGGAAGGAGTAGACCCAATGACATTGTTGTTGGCTTTACAAAGGGAAATGGCAAACATAAAGCAAAAAGGGGAGGAAGAGATACGTGCGATGAGACAAAAGAATGAGGACGACCTTCGCCTACTATGGCAGTAGAACAAGCAAGACTTGCTAGCCCTTAAACAAGAAAATGAGGAAATGAGGAGGAAGTTGCTGGTCGAAAAAGCGAATAAAACCAAAGTGATGACAGTTTCCGGGCGTTCAAAGGTAAATACCACTATGGTAGAAAAAGAGGATGAAGTATCCTATCACACGGGCGAGACTTCGAATTTGGAAGAGCGGCGTCATCCGTTCGTCGATGGAATCATAAATGTGGAGTTACCTGCCAAATGGAGAGGACTAACCATAGACCGATACGACGGTTCAACCAACCCGGACGAACACATTGATGTATACACTACGGACATTGGTTTATTCACTACTAGTGAAGCGATCATGTGCCGAGTGTTCCCCAATAGCTTGAAGGGTATGACACTGAGCTGGTTCACAAAGCTCCCTCTGAACTCAATTGACTCTTTCAGGACCCTTGTCAACCTCTTCACGACACAGTTTGCCACAAGCAGACCTCATCACTTGACGTCTATCGCCCTTGTTAACATCAGGCAGGGGAGTGAATCTCTTCGGACTTTCATGGACAGGTTTAACCAGGTAACACTCCAAATTCGAAACCTTAATTCGGAGGTAGCACTGCACCACATGGTCACAGCCCTGCGACCAGGACCATTCGCAGATAGCCTTTGTAAGAAGCTGACCCTCAACATGAACGAAATGAGGGTCAGGACGACTAAATTCATGCGTTTGGAAGAGTTAAGAGATTTTGGTGGGCAAATGAAGGAAGAACCTTATGCTGATAAAGTGCGAATTAGGGAAAAGCACTCTTTCCCTCCCTTACCACCAAGACTGAAAGAAGTTAGGATACCAAGATACTCAAATTATACTCCCCTGAATGCAAATAGGGGTCAGATACTGGAAGAGGCCCTTAGCGCAGATTTGTTACCAACCCCAAGGAAGGCGGCGACTCCTCGGAACGCAGACACTTCAAAACACTGTTGCTATCACCAGAATTATGGGCACACTACTGAAGAATGCCTTGCGCTAAAAGATAAAATTGGGAGTTGATTCAAGCAGGCCATTTGAGGCAATTTGTTAAAAGAACGCAGGAAGGGACGGGGAAGAGACAACGGACACCTGAAAGAAGGTGGGAAGGGCGAGGAGATCTGAGAAGAAAGGCAGGAGAAAGGGCGAAAGCTCCCCGACGCCCATCCCCACCCCCATTGGTCCATGGATCAAACGTGAGGGGGGTGATAAATGTCATAACAGGAGGATTTGCAGGAGGAGGATTGTCGGTAACAGCGCGAAAGAAACACTTGAGAGTGGTACAATCTGTCAATGCCATATCTAGGCCTATTCGCCTGAAGATGCCTCCCATCATGTTTACTGATGCAAACTTCAAAGGCTTAGATCCTTTGCAAGATGACCCCATGGTTATCACTGTGGAAATTGAAATTTTTGCTGTCATGAAGACGTTGGTTGATCAGGGAAGCTTTGTGGACATTCTATATTGAAAAACTTTTAAGAAGCTAAAAATCCCTGAAAGCGACATCCAACCTTTTGAAGATCAGATTGTTGGCTTCTTGGGGGAACGAGTAGAAACCAAGGGGTACGTGGATTTGTATACCAAGTTGGGGGGCGAAATGACACTTTCCAAAACTATTAAGATACGATATCTCATAGTGGATGCCAAGACTTCTTATAATGTTCTTCTTGGAAGACCGTCATTGAACGCACTAGAGGCGATAGTGTTCATGCCTCATTTGGCAATGAAGTTTCCATCTTCTGCAGGGGACATTGTTACTATTCATGTGGACCAGAAAATAACTAGAGAATGTTACGTGGCAAGTTTGAAGGTAGAGCCTCCCAGCAGGGTTGAAGAAGAGTGGTCGGGAAGAGGATCGAAACGTAATCATGTTGTGGCAGTCACGGATTTAGATCCCCGGTTGGAAGAAGTATGGGTAGAACCACATGAGGAAACACGACTGGTACCACTGGCGAGAAAGGAGAAAACTACTCGGATAGGAACATCCTTAACCGAGAATGATAATGAGAGTGTCATACAAATGTTGCAGCAAAATGCCACCATGTTTGCTTGGACGTCAGCAGATATGTCGGGAGTGGATCCAAATGTGATTATGCATAGGTTGTCAATATTTAAAGACGCTAAGCCAGTCACATAGAAGAAGAGAAAGTTAGGGGAAGAGAGAAGATTGGCAGCCAGGCAGGAGGCGGACAAATTGTTGCAAGCAGGATTCATCAAGGAAGCGCAGTACACCACGTGGCTGGCAAATATAGTCCTCGTTAAAAAGCCGAGCGGAAAATGGAGGATGTGCACGGATTACACCGACCTAAACAAGACATGTCCTAAGGATGCTTACCCAATGCCGAGAATTGACCGCCTAGTTGACGAGGCCGCAGGTTACAAATTTATGAGCTTCCTAGATGCCTTCTCAGGCTATAACCAAATTAGTATGCATCCACGAGATGTCCCCAGAATCGCTTTCATGACGGACGAGGCTAATTACATGTACAAAGTAACGCCTTTCAGATTAAAGAATGCGGGGGTCACATATCAAAGGCTCATGGATAGGATTTTCAAAGACCTGATAGGAAGCAGTATTGAGGTGTACGTGGATGATATGGTGGTTAAATCTACTACGTGTGACCAACACCTTCATGATCTGGCAAAAGTATTTGAGGCTTTGCGGGGCGGTTGGAATGCGGCTGAACCCAGAAAAGTGTGTATTCGGAGTGAAGGGAGGAAAATTTCTAGGATTTATGTTAACTCAAAGGGGAATTGAATCGAACCCCGACAAATGTAAAGCTATAATGGAAATGCAGAGTTCGCGGAATGTTAAGGAGGTGCAGAGATTGGTAGGAAGAGTGGTAGCACTATCACGATTCATGCCACAAATGGCAGAAAAGGTTAAACCAATACTCGGTCTGTTGAAGAAGGCATCTCGATTTCGCTGGGACGAGCAATGCACACAAGCTTTTAATCAACTTAAAGATTTTCTAAGCCGCCCTCCCATAATTCAAAAGCCAATGTTCGGACAACCTATCCTAGTGTACTTGTCGGTCTCCAAAGAAACTGTCAGCTCAGCCTTGGTTCAAGAAATGCAAAGCGAACAAAGACCGGTATATTTTGCCAGCAAAACGTTACAGGATGCAGAAACAAGATACCAGATGGTCGAAAAGGTGGCTCTGGCCTTAGTTATGACAGCAAGAAAATTGAGAGCGTATTTTCAAAACCACGAAGTTGTCGTTAAGACCGACTACCCAATCGCCAAAATCCTCTCTAAGCCAGATCTTGCAGGGCGAATGGTAGGCTGGGCAGTAGAGTTGTCCGAGTATGGAATCAAGTATGAGGCTAGAGGACCAATTAAAGCTCAAGTATTGGCCGATTTCATAGTTGAGATGGGGAACGAACCGATAGCAAACCAACCTAGCTAGGTGTTATACGTGGATGGGTCTTCTAATGCAAAAGGTGGAGGAGCAGGAGTAGTGTTGGAAGGACCAGGAGACCTCTTGGTCGAACAATCCTTGAGGTTTGGGTTTAAAGTTTCCAACAATCAAGCAGAGTATGAGGCATTGATAGCTGGGTTGGAGCTCGCCCGAGACATGGGAGCAACAGACATCGTATGCAGAAGTGATTCACAGCTAACAGTTGGCCACGTTACAGGAGAATTCCAAGTTAAGGACCCATTACTTCTTAAGTACTATCACCAGGTACAGAAGTTATTGAGGGGTTTCTCTTCGACAAGAATGGAGCACATCAAGTTGGAGCATAACGCCCGGGCAGACTTGCTGTCCAAGTTGGCTAGTATCAAGAAAAAGAGCCACCATAGATCTATAGTTAAGCAGTATGTAGGGGAACCTAGTGTCAGTATGATTGAAACCGAATGTTGCACGGTCACTATGGAAGAATCATGGTATGGACCTATAAGAAGTTATCTCCTCACCGGCGGTTGTAAGGAGGGAGAAGAACAGGTGATGAAAGCGAAAAGTGTTCGGTTTACCATGATCGTCACAGACTTATATAGAAGGGGGTATTCAAGACCGTTACTCAAATGTGTAACAGAGACACAAGCCCAGTATGTTATGAAAGAACTTCATGAAGGAATATGCGAACTTCACTCAGGAGGAAGAAACATGTTAGCCAGAGTACTCAGGGTCGGATACTACTGGCCGACCATGCAGGTGGATTGTGCTGAATATGTCAAGAAGTGTGAAAAATGTCAAGAGTTCGGAAATTTAATGCATGGTAGACCAGAGATGCTGCACAGCATCACTCCCCCATGGCCCTTCGCCATGTGGGGAATGGACATCATAGGACCTTTTCCCCCAGGAAAAGGCCAATGTCGTTTCCTTTTGGTAGGGGTGGACTATTTCACCAAATGGATTGAAGCCGAGCCCTTAGCGGCCATCACAGCCCGAAAGGTCCAAGGATTTGTATGGAAAGACATTATCTGCAGGTATGACATACTTCAGACAATTGTCAGTGACAGTGGTAGACAATTCATAGATCGAACACTTATCGATTTCTATGAAGGAATGGGAATTCGCCATGTTAACAGTTTCGTAGAACACCCCCAGACCAATGGACAGGCGGAAGCAGCCAATAAGGTCATTTTAAATGAACTAAAAAAGAGATTGGGAATTGCTAAGGGAAGATAGCCCGAAGAGTTACTAGAAGTGCTATGGGCGTATAGATGCATACCGCAAACTAGCACTAGAGAAACACCGTATAACATGGTATACGGAACAGACGCCATGATCCCAGTTGAAGTTGGAGAACCTACCATACGACGACAGATGGAGGATATGAATCTTAATAGTGAAAGTCTGGTAGTCAATCTGGATATCATTAGCGAACTGAGAGACCGTGCAAGAGTACAAGAGGAAGCAAGCAAGATGCGAGCAACAAGGAGATACAATACCAAGGTTCAACCGAGAAGCTTTCGCCCCGGAGACTTGGTTTGGCGTATGCGTAGTGACGCACGAAAAAATGAAGGAAAGTTCTCGGCTAATTGGGAGGAACCTTTCCGCATATTGGTAGTAGTTGGCAAAGGAGCTTATCGCCTGGAGCACCTGTCCGGGCAACCTATTCCGAGAACTTGGAACGCCACGCATCTCAAGTTTTATTTTAGCTAAATCAATGTAAAGGGTACTCTTTCCTTGTATGCTTTCCTCGCTTCTTGAAAAGGTCGCTTGACCAACAAGGTTTTGACGAGACCCAAATAAGTTTATCAATGAAAAAAGTTATCAACAACGAAAATATGTCAAAAAGGAGTCATCTCACTCCATTGTGAACCCTCAACTTAGTTATTTACCACAATATATTGCAAACAAACAAGTCATTCCTACATGACTACACCGAAATGGTGTCGGGAGCCGCTTCATTCCATAATGAGCCCTTCCTAGAAAGGGGACATCTCGTTCCATCATGAGACTCCTACTAATCTTATAAAGTTTGGCATAACGTATTAAGAACCAAAAATGTGTTTGGAAGAAATAACCCTTAAAAACGATAAGGGAGTCGCCCATTTCAAAACAAGTAATAAATATAAGATTTCAGAAGTGAACAGGAAAGGAAAATAATGTCATTAATCAAGAGTCACGTTACAAGTAATCTTAGCCACTATGGCCGCAAGCATTGAATTGATAAAAACTATTAAGTTGCCTACAACAATTGTACAAAAAATGAATAATTACACATCCTAAAAAATAACAACAGGTTTTCTTAAGCCTCCCCACCGTTCCCACCGTCCGCCTCCTCCTCCCCTTGAGCCTCTCCGCCCTCACCCTGACTAGGAGCGGCATCTTCATCAGCAGTAGGAATTTCCTTGATAGGGACTAGCCGGCCGTTGAAGATGTCTTTGTCCGGATCCATCTCGTTTTGCTCTGGCACGCCATAGATGAATACCTCCTGACGAACGACTTGGCTAAAAGACTCTTTGTGTAAGTCAATAATATAGTCTTTTAGCTCGTTAAGTTCAATCTCTACTTGTGCCTTCTCGGACACCGCATCATAATGAGCCAACGTTGCTTCAGAAAGAGACTGCTCAAGTTCACGAACATCCGCCGAGAGCTTCTCATTGGTTTTCTTTATCCCTTCAGAATAAACCCTCCGGGCATCCCTTTCCTGTTTGGCTTTTTTCAAATTAAGCTCAGTAGCTCTCAATGCTTCGCCCAGTGCAACGTTTGCATCACTAGCCTCCTTCAGGGAACTGTTAGAGACCGAAAACTCCTTTTTAATTTTCGTCAGTTTGGCCACACCACCTTTCAGTACGTGAGCCCTGACAACCTTAGTAATAACCAAGGCTCAGCTCTGCATTTCCAAGTAGGTGTTCACCAAGTTTATTGTGGAACTCCCAACTAGAGCCTTTTTTTCGACAGAGGAAAGGGACACACTGGTGCCCTTAGCAAATGTAAAGTTTGTGGCGAACAGGGCATCGATCAAGCCCTTGTCGGTCTCCACAGCATCTTTGCTGGCTTCAGGAGCGCTCAACCGAGATCTTTTCGGAGTTGGTTGAGAAGAGGAAGCTTTCTTTTCTTTCCCCTTTTTATCATCCTTCGCCTTCTCCTTCTTCTCTTTGCGTTTTCTCTTCTCAGATTCAGGAGGAGGGGGCGCCTGTTCAGGAAAGGGGGTGGTATCCGAGGTCGAGGTCTCAACGACAACTACTTCACGAGCTTCCTTAATAAGCAATTAAGGAAGGCAGGTCCCCTCTGAGCCATTATGCCTGTCATTAAATACGAACATTCAGCAGAGTTAAAAACCGAGACCATAACGGTAAATAAATTACACATACCATATAAATCCACCCAGTAGTGAGAAGAAAGATAAAACTTAAGAATGGATCGGACATTGAGTTTCCGAGGAAGCTGGTCCATTATTTCAAACGTCTTCTTGTTGTCCTCGGTCGTGGGAGACCTCGGCCAAGACAGATAGTGGACGGGGTCTCGAGTCCAATATAACGAAAATTTGGGGTTTTCGTCGTTAAAAAAATGATGCTTACCAACAGGTGTTATGACCATTTTGAAAAAAGAATCTTTAAAGTATTTATAAGAAGAGGAAAAGGGAGTAAAAAGAATGTTATGTGATTGACTAACTAAAGAAACTCATCTAACCGGATTGGCTGGGCGAACACTATAGTAGGAAAGAAAAACATGGGGAGAGGGACGAAGACAGAACATTTTGGTAAGCAGTCGGAATGCTTGAAGTGACGCCCAGGAGTTAGGATGCAACTGTGTGGGCGCCACATTCAAGGTATGCAAAACACCCATGGTAAACTCGTCGAAGGGAAGACGAACATTCATATCTGTAAACATGCAAGGATAAATGTAAAAGAAATCATGGCTATGACCCTCTCGGCCATGACAAACGTTGTCGATCGGAGTGCAATGCTCAGCAAATAGCTCTGTACTCGTCTTCCCCGAAGTGAACATGGGCACAGCAACAACATACGTGTTTACCATAGATGACCACCTATAACTAGAAAACCGGTCAGTTACCAAAGAACTCGCCCATTCATATCCACTGCGGCAAGGCAGGCTACTTTCAGCAAGCTCTGATGGAAGCATGCCGGCCATATTAGGTCAATCAAACGATTCTCCTTGGCCACTATCAGACACCTCCTCGGATATGTTAGGCAAGCCCTCTAAAACCCTAGACTCCGCCCTAACACTTGAAGAGACACTTCCGGTAGATTCAGAGAAACCAGATAAGGATGTCATCTTTACCTCGTGAAATTAATGCGTTGTACCTAGCCACTACGGAACACCCAAATTGTCGGATATCGGAGGAAATGAGAAGTGCACAAAGAACATTGTGGTCCCAAGACCTTTATTTATAGGAAAAACTCTTCACCCAGGGAATCTGAAGAGTACACCACCATGTTTCCTCCGTCTGATCAGAGAGGGCACGCTTCTTAAGCATAACACATCACAAATCCTTGCAAAAGGACAAAACAAGGGGAAATGTGAGATATTTCTGGAATCCGAACAGACATTCGAGGTGAATATCAAGCAACACACATGATACGATCTGACTGAGGTCCGATAAGTAACCGCCCACTCACACAACCCTTTTCGTTCATAATTCACTCAAGCTTGGAGGGCAAGTGTATTACTCGATCAGGGGCGATCACTAATCACCCATGATCAACACTTCCAGTATACTACTCGGATAAGGGCGGTTACTAATCGCCCATGATTAATATCTCCCGTTGGAAAGTTAACAAGCTAATTGAGGCGTGCACGTAACAATTGCCAGCTCAACCTGCAAAAGCTGACATAACATGTAAGTAAAGGTAAGATCAAACCCTATAAATAAGTGAATCGCGAAGGTCAAAGGTATGTAAGTTAATAGCCAAAATGTTAATTAACTCTGATAATCGGGTACTGACTTGAGCGTTGGAGTGTAATCGCAGTTACCTTCCCCCTTTGGGGTTTGGCCGAACAGTTGTCGGATCTAATTGCGGACCAGATTGAAGGAGTGAAGATTCGAAGCACAAGCATAGGGAAGTTGCCGGGTATACCATGTTAGACTTAAACATTGCCATTCAAGGGTCACACTAACCTCATCAAGAACACATATATCACCGTATACGTCATATACGTGCATTCATCTTATAAGTAAATTATCTACATGCATCTCATATGTATGTCAACATGTATCTCGTACTAATCAAACACCCACATACTATAATTAACATAACACAATAATATTATCACCACCATTAGTTAGGTGTCACTTCAGCAAGTTATTCTTGTTTGAACATCCACACTTCCAACAATTGTGGAAGACTTCTTCACTTGATCACTCTCATACTCTTGAAAACAAATTGATTATATCTTCTCCTTGCCCAAATGCCCTTTTTACATTTGACCGTTAATCACTTGGGCATCCTTGCAATGCTTGAGTGATCACATCATCTCTTGAATGTCAACACATAGTTGCACAGTCTCACATGTTAAAGAAAACATGCACCATCGTCATAACCCATGCTTAAGCGATATGTTGTCACTTAAGCATCATCACTTTTGAAAGAGGGAGAATTGTTTCAACTTCTCTCGCATTCAAGCTATACACTCTATCATTTGAGTGCATGTAATTATTACTTGTCATTTGAGTGCATGTAATTATTACTTGTCAGTTGAGTGATATGCTACTACTTAAGTGAATAAAGAACAAAATTCATTAATAATAAAGAATACTAACTATAAGTTTCAAGTCCATACTATGTTGAAATGTTTTCAAATCCTCAATTTCTATAATATATATTAATTTATACACTTTGCATTATTCTCATCCTTAGATAGAAAGATACACATATACTTGACATATTTATTAATTCAACAATAAAACTTTTTCGCATATTTAAACAATCATTCTATTGATTGAATGTCAATATTAACTTTCCTTATCTAGAAATAATATGTGTATTGGATTCTACTTATTTCCACTTCTAGGACTCAAACTAAGTCTCTCAGTAAATTTTTTGAATATCAAACTTCAAAAATTCTTTTGATAAACTCAACCTTATGTTTTAATAACTCAATATAGAATTTTAGTTATTATTTAAATTTGAAGAAAGTTAAGTTTAGCGAGATAAAATTTTTAATTCAATAAAGTACTAATACTTTTACCCTATTTGTAGACTTTGTGTTCTTTTATCCCTTCAAAATTGATCTGTGTTAAAATTTTATGTGTTAAACATAAACATAGAAACCATATTATATTATCATGTGGTTGGGAAAGAATTATTTAATTACTTGTCTATATCTCAAAAGTTTTAATTGATCTTTTATATTTTAATTAATTTCAAACAATTTTTATATTTTTTCCAGCTTATATTATTATTTTTAAGTGGAACGAAATAATATAAATGAAAACATATTGTAATTCAATTGCTTTACATGAGAAAGAAATAATATTTGACGAAAAAGAGGATATGTGTGAAAAAGGATGACATTAAACAAGATAATATAGATATCAAGGATTTTTCTAAGTTACGAATATAAGCATATATCAATCAAACAAGATATATCTGGCTTAAGAGATATATGAACTGAGATAAATTATTTTCAAATTTAAATTATTTTGTTTAAGCGAGAGTTCATGTGAGAACATTTGTTAGTTGCGAAAATTTTTGCTAAAGCTTGAGAAGAAATATTTTTCAAACAATATATATTTTCATTTGAGTGATATCTTGATAAAAAGAAATTGAATTTTAATTTAAAGAATGTTACTTATGCAAAGATATTACTGATTTTCCATTATTATCAAAGGAGAGTTTTATCTTTTTTAAACTAGTTTTAAAGGTTTTAAAAGTGGTATAAGATAATTTAATCATTTATTTCACTTGTTACAACTCTAATTTCAAGAACGTAGGAATGTACATGTGGGAATAGTATGATATCGGATTAATGATGTAATTATGTGAGGAATGATTATTGTAGAGTACTGAATAACCTTGTTTGAGTATAACGAAAAATATTGATTTATAAAATCTGAGGTATCTAAGTTTTATGAACATGAAGATATCAGAGTATGAAAAAAATTCTTACTATCTATTCAAAACTGAAGAATGTATTAGGGGTTGTTGTAACATATGTGTTACCAATTGAAATCTTGAACAATTCAATAATTAAGAATATAATGAAAGATAGATCATGTGTTAATACAACATGTTCACAGACAATACATATTATCTAATTATATAATTGTTTGTATAACTCTTTGATCCTTTAGTAAACAATCAATATGTATAAAATACTTTACATAATCATCATTATATGTTTTCTTTCATAATTATTTTTAAGGTGATATAATTTATTTCTTTTTTCAGGTAGCTTACCTTAATTATTTATGGGTTGTCATGTCATTATAATTATTGATATATGACTATGTGGATAGGGAACAATCTCATAAAACAACACTAGATAAGAGCTCATAATTATGATTGACAAAGTTTGGAATATATATATAAAAGAAACAACTAGTGTGAAATATTAATAATCACAAGATTACAATAACACGGTTTCACATTAAAATGAAGAAGTGGTGGATATGAAATTATGAGGTTAAAAGTGTTTCTTTTGTACTAGTCCGTAAGACACTTAACTTTACCAGCCAAGCATGTCCAAGAACAGAAAACATGAAGGGCATGGTGAGGAAATTTTAACGTACGAAATAAAAATTTGGTGGCAACAATTAATGTTGTGTGGGCAGTAAGAAGTGGAAGATTAAACGGTTGATCTTGGAGAGCAGGAAAAGGTGGAAGGACACTGAGTTGTTGTGGTAAACAAAGATATGTTCATATAATTAGAAAAAAAAAAAAGTAAGTTGAATTGGTACGAATGGAAAGGGTTGTTTTCATGGGATTTTGCAGAGTTACTTTGTGAAAAGTAAGTGGCATTAGCATTGCCTAGGAGGATATGGTTCTCTCCTAAGATACACACAATCCTTCTGCTGCTCCTATCTTATTTCTGCCCTTTTGTTCTTGCTTTTCACCTACACATTATTCCATATATATATATATATATTATTGTGTATGTGGATCACTTAGCTTATTTCAGATGCAAGAGAAAAGTGTGCTACGTCAAAATTAGTTGATTGACCAAAATGGAAGAAAAATAAAATGAAAACTAAAGGTGTTTGATTGAAGAAAAATATTGACAAGGGATAGAAAGATATGTAAAGATAGGTAAATAATAATAATAATAATAATAATAATAATAATAATAATAATAATAATACAATTTCATCATTTATCAAATTTATTTCTTTTTTTTCTCTCATCAAATATTCTATACTAATTTTATTTTAACTCATCTTTTCAACCTGATTTACCATTAAAACTTAGTTAAAATGAAATTAGATGTATTTCTTTTGCAGCGTTTTGCTTTTTTTTTTTAAATGGAAATAATATAATATAGTTATTTATTTGTCTTAATTTAGTTATTTAATTAAGCTTAGAGAATAAAATGAAGTTGTAATGTTAGAGAAAGAAAAAAAAAGTTAGGTGTGATTGAGCTTGTCTTTAAAAGCCTAGTCCAAGTTATTAATTTGTATATAAATAGGGTTACGTCTTTAAATTGTTTAATTTTTTTTATGAGGGAAACCTAACGTGAAATTACAACTACCGAGAGTCACTATTGAATTAGTAATTTACTTCTCAAAATATTGTGTATCAACATTTGAGATAAGATGGCGAGTGAATAATATTTCAAATATGGATATTTATAAAAATTGTGAGTAGAGAGACAATTATGGACCTCGTTATATGTGCTTTAAGGCTTATGAGCATCTAAAGCTTTAAAAGAATTGCGTATAAATTTTTTTAATTTAATTCTGTAAGCCTGCAAAAGAAGGACTCATGATATAAATTGATTTTGATTTAGTTATTTATTTATTTATTTATTATGAATTTGTGGTTTTTAAAATTTTATTTATGTAAATCATACATATAATTTGAGAGTCATTTCTCGATAAACATGTTGTATCTAATTATTGATCCATAATAATTTGATTCAAATTGTACTAGTTAGAGAGGTTCTAGGTTCTAATTGACGTATTATAGTTGAGAGTTTGATTAAAATTATTTAGCTTTAAAAAGTGATGTACAAATTGTTTTATTTATGTTAATTATTGTCTTTGAAAGATTTTAAGAAATTTGATTTTGGGAATTTGAATTTATAGTATATGTGAGAATTATCTTATATTGAAAATAGAGTTAAAAAATTGTAATTATAATTTTTACCGTGTCCATAAGGGTGTGATTGTGCCACAATGATCTAAGAAACACAATAGTGTAAAAATTGAATAAGAGATTTTCTTACAAAGGTGAAATTGTATTTACCAATGGGTAAAAGGAATACTAGAAGATAGATTGTATAAAAGGTTCACATAGGAATATAACTTCACCCACAAAGTCATAAAAGTGCGTTTCACTCTTAGAAATTATGACCTCGTTTTAAAGTTATATTTTTAAAAATATTAAGAAAAGTGCTCATATAAATTGTAACAAATGTTAGCTAAATAATGACATTAGTTTCACTCAAAAATAATATCGAAGACTTAAAATATGGTTATTTTAATGAGTAAATGTTAAGTTGCCAAATTAAAGAAAAATATATATTTTTCTTTATTTTAGACACAGTAAACTATGAAATTAGATATTGAAATCATACAAACTTTTTAGATAATTGTATTAACTTTCGAACAAGACAAAAACCTAAGATTAATATAACTTTTAGATATTATTTTTACAACCACCAAAGATCATAAAGGAATGATTGGAACCAATAAAACATAAGATCCCAAACTTGAGACAAAGTGGTGATTTTTACAAGTGATACTAATGTGTGTAAATGTTGACAAATATATATCTTTCATGCGTAATGGAAATTTTCTATATGAATAAGATGTTGCGCTATATATAAAAATTTGTGCTTTGTGTTAAGGTGCATGTGAGTTATAACAAAGTGAATTCTTCGTGATTTTTTTTTTATGTGCTTGCAAATTTACTTGTGTGAGAAACTATTTTTGGTTAATTGAGGTATACATAACAAGTTATACAATTGTGTGTTGTGATATGTCTTTTTTTCATTCTTGTATGTTTATTTTATATAAATGTAAATCTTTATAATATTTTACCTTGTCCTTGAGACTTTTATATATAAATGGGAAGTGGGAAGGACTACCATGATTAATTATACTAACTCTATTAACTCTTAATTCATTATATTTTAATTTAAAATTTAGTGTAATATTTTCGTTTTAATATAAATATTTCATGCTATGCTAATATATATATATATATATATATATATATATATATATATATATTTTTTTATATATATATATATATATATATATATATATATATATATATATATATATATATATATATATATATATATATATGAAAATACTAGTGTGTTTTAGCTAATTAAGTTAGTTTATAATTAAGAATGTATTTACATGTATGAAGTTTGCAATATTTTTTTTTTTATTTTTGCCGAATATCCAAGTTAAACAAGCGGGAATAAATTAAAAATGATGAAAACATTATATTTATGGGACGCCGTTAAGTGTAACATCAGAAAAAAAATATTTACTTTTTTATTTTATTTTTTAAAGTTTTATAACTATTTTTATTATTAAGAAAGTAAAGATATTGTCCAATAAAAATTATTTTATTTCAAAACTTTTACAACAAATGACCTAACGATATTTTTTGTTTACTTTTTAATAATTTTTTTATACAAAACAAGGTTTTTCTTTTCTGCTATGCATGATAAAAAAATATTTTAACCACAAATCTCATAATTGAAGAATCATTTGATGAGGCCATTCAAAACCTTCTCTTAGGTGATGTCCACTTAACTAGTGATTTTAAATCAAACATTATCTTCTATCTTATTCTTTTTTTGTCCATTTCTATTCCTTTTTTTCTTTATTCCCAAACTAAATACCCACAACTAACTAAGCACCCAAATTAGTGGAAGTGCCGTATATATCATCATCCTGACAAGAATTGACATAAATCACCATCTAAAAAGTTGATGAGTTCACGACTCTGCAAGCAGCTTTTTCTTCTTAAAAGCCTCGTCCAAGGATGTTTACAATTCCAAGAGTAATCACTTTTTAAGCATATTTTTTTTTTCTCAAATAAAAAGTTACCCTTTTTGGTAAACAAAGAGAGTTAGTTACCTCGTAAGTTAATAACTATCAAAGCACACACACTTTTTCTGGTCCAACGTCTTCAAATCCAAGCATTCACTAATTTTACACACTTTGCTTCCAAAACATTTGAATGTTTGATTTGAAGACATGTAAACTATGTAAGTTCATCGAAGTGCTCACAGGGAAACAAATTATGTTGCATGGTACAACATGGTTGATAGAAAATAAAAAACAATATAATGCTAACTTTAGTGAGACAGAGATCTTTTCATGTTGGACAACTTTTTCTGCCATTATAATAGAGAAGATGACAAGTTGAGGGAAGAGCTTGTGGGGCATGGTTAAGTATGTGATAGCTGTGTTCTAAGCTCTTTTTCCACGTAAAGAATAGCCATCACCTTTCTTTATCCAAAGTTTGGCTGCAAATGCATGAATTGTGCTACCTATCTTTTTCTTCCTCGACATGTCATCGATCATATCTATGCTCATATCATATGTTGTCACTTACTAAATAAACAACCTCAAATTCACTTCGATGCATGCATGAAGGACATGTGATCAAATAACTCTCTCTATGTGTCTAGTGACCTTATAAGGTCCGAAACTCCGAATCTACTTCTTCATCTTCGGATTGTTTTGCCACAAAATGAGACAAATTATCAACCCATCCAAAAATAGGAAACCCTCGTTTTAGGTTTCCCCCACTTTTCTACATCTAAATCCAACAGTTTTTCTTCTTTGCATATTTGTTTGTAAGTTTTCCATTTCCAAGGATTGTTTTCAATGATTATATTCATATCAAGCAATGTTGTAGTAGACACGTGTTGAGGAAAGTATCAGTGCAAAAGATGATGCTGAATTGTTCTTAATTTAAATTAGTCGAAAATATAAGTGTTTCATTTTAGGGTTTATCATATAACTTCTCACTAATCTCACAAAAAAAAATTGTTTTAATCGACTAGTTTTGTTAAATAGATCTTAATATAAATAGAGAAAGAAGGTACATGTTAGATTAGTAAGGTTAGGTGATGAACGCGTCAATTCGAGTACATGGCCAACTTTAGCACTTGCTGTTGTTGGCTCTGCTTTGGAACAATAGGTAAGATTATAATTAAACAAAATAATATATATATATATATATATATATATATATATATATATATATATACATTGTAATTTATTCTTAATAAAGAAACCAAATTTGTATGATATTTTTTACATAGTCATTAGAGAAAATAGTGTATATACACAACAATGGTGTTATTGGTAGTTTATGTTATTGATACGTAATAAAAAAAAGTTAAACACATTAAAAAATAGGTTTAATATAGAGAAAATAGATTATTCATCAATAACTTAAAAAATAAATTATATGGCGACGTTTGGGTCACATTAATTCTCCAAATAAAAGGAGAATACACTCATACAATCTGAAATTAAGGAAACTTACATAATTAAACAGTTTTAGTGCTTAATTAAACTTTATAATGTAGTTTTTAATTGAATGATAACCAAAGTGTAAATCAAGAATTGGTATTTTCAATAGGGAAATTTAATAAATGAGAGGGCATGATGCAAATTGAAGCACATCCAATGTCTTTGTTTCAGTAAAAAGGACATAGTACCTAAACCAAAGTGGCCATTGACATGACCAATTCCAATTCGTGAAGGGTTTTACTTGAGGATAAGAGAATTATGAATTGGACAGTGGTGAAATTGATCCGTGACATGTTCAATCAAAATAATTGCGAAAGGCAATTGTTATCATGCAAACCCTTTTCAAACCCATATCAATTGCCAGCAATGCATTGGAAGGATCTAAGTACCATCATTCATATACAACATAAAACATATAAATCAAATACAACTTCAAAATTATATAAATTTCTAAGAGAATTATGGTGCATATGGGTATCTCTTTGGATGAATATATTAAAAAAATAATATATAATTAAAAAAAATAAATTCAACGAGTCTCGAGTGATAAATCAAATAGGTAAAGTTCTAAAACACATATTAGAATAGGTAATATAAGCAAAAAAAAACCCTCTAATAATAAACATACACTACAAGAAAAATGTTGTTTACAGACTAATTTTTAGCTACCAAATAAAATAGTTACTAATTGTGACTAAAATAGTCACCAAATTAGATTTTGTTTGCTAAATAACTACAAAATAAAAGTAATGATTGAATTTAGTGACCAATTAAGTCAAATAATTGATATCTAATATTAGATACCAAAGTTTTAGTGACCTATGTCATTAGATTCTAAAATTGGTATCTAATTAAGTTAGATACTAATTTAGAATTTAATGTATAGGTTACTAAAACCTTGGTAGCAGCTAATGTTAGATACCAATTATTTGACTTAATTGGTCACTAAATTTAATCATTACTTCTACTTTGTAGTTATTTAGCAACCAAAATTTAACTTGGTAATTATTTTGGTCACAATTAACAACTATTTCATTTGGTAGTTAAATATTGGTCTCTAAATAACTTTTTTCTTGTAGTGGATGTGCTATAATTAGATTGGATCTAATAATAGTGTTGGATGACAACTATGTTATGTTATCTAAATAGATAATTATATAAAAATATCTACAAAATCTTTGTGTTCTATTCCACTGAAACATCTACATCAAACACTTTACACTTGATTTATTTTTTCTATTGAAATGAATAAATTGAAAATGTCTCTACTTTTCTTATTCTAAAGTAATATAGATTTTTCCTAAATTCTAACTCAACCAATGTAATAAATTTGAATGCTACTTGTTTTTATTTTCTTTTACTATATACAAAAAACATTCTTTTTTTATGTAAGTCACAGCTTCATTATTTTGTTTCATATTTTTACTTGAAAAGTATTTGTTCATGTAGAGTTTAAACTATTCCTTTGAAAGAAAACTTTAACATACAAGGATATAATCCAAGTTGAAAATCTATAATAATATAAATGTGGAGCCAAAGGCAGACAAAGAATTAACTAGAAAGAAGGAATCAACATTTTTATCAAACAAAAACAAAAGGAAGTAATAACCAATTTTTTTGCATGCAACTAGAAAATAAAATGTTCATTATTCTGTTTTGTAGTTTATAGAAACTATGATTCCTTAAAGAGATTGTCAAAAAAGTGTTTGGAGCCTTTGAATTATTGTTTGCAGCCCTCAAACAAAAGACCCACGTATTTTCTTTGAGACTATAATGAGATAACAAGATTGAAATTTGAATACATCAAGAGAAAGAGAAATCGGGAGAAAAATCATTAGTTAATGTAAAATATATATGTATCTCATTATTATAATTTGAAAAAACATTTAGACAAACACAAGCCTATAAGAAACAATACAACCACAAATTTATCAGTTTAATAGATATCGAGTTTTTAATAAATTGTTTAATAGACATTTTACATCAATATGAAAAAAAAAAAACACTCAGTTTTAATCAGAAACACTCCATTTGTGTAAAAAGCTTTAAAACCTCTGAAAGTAATTCATATTTCAAATGTACAAGGTAAAAAAAAAAATAGTTTTTCAATATATTTTTTAACACAATGAATTGATTTTTTGTGTTTATATTTTACATCAAAGTGAAGAAATTATGGGGTTACATGTGTTTCTTTTTGTACTAGTCCACACCGTACTAACTTTACCAGCTAAGCATGTGCAAGAACAAAAAACATGAAACTTATGGTGAAGAAATTTGAACGTACGAAATAAATAATAAAAAAAAAAAAATTGGTGGCAGGAATGTTTTGTGGGCAGGGGAAGATTAAACGGTTGATCTTGGAGAGCAGGAAAAGGTGGAATGGCCCTGTGTTAGTGTGTTAAACAAAGATATATTTATATAATTACAAAAATTGAGGGACACTAGGGAAAAGCGTGTAATTGCTACTAATGGAAATGGTTGTTTTTATGGGATTTTGCAAAATATTTACTTTGTGAAAAGAAAGTGACATTAGATAACTATGTTTATAATTAATTATTTTATCTAATAATTTTACATGGACGTAAGAGATGTAAATTTACATTTAAACTTAATATCTGATAAAAAAAAGTTATTGTTTTACATTAGGCTAACTTATAATAGAAGTATGAATATATCCAAAGTTTATGTTGGGATATTTCGATGTAATTTTTTCTTAAATTTAGTTGATTTAAGCTTAAAACTTAATCTTAAACCTAAAAGGTAGAGAAATACCAATTTATTTATACATATAATATAATCCAAACATTTGTAAAAAAAATTATTCTAACCTAAAAATAGCTAAACAAAAAAATATAAAACTAATAATTATCGATGTTTGAGAATAAGTTACTTATTGTTCTCTTTTGTATCATTTAATGTAATGAAAAAAATATTAAAGTTATCTTTATAATAAGTTTTTCATGATTGAATTTTATTTGAAGCAAACAGAACCATACCATATACCATACGAATGTAAATCTTAAGTATAATTTAAAGTAATTGTAATTGTCAATGACACCATGATAAATAATTATTTATATAATTAAAATAACTAAAATAATACAAGTTAGAAAAATATGAAGTCAAGTAAATATATTTTTATAATAAGGTTACTTATTGTTGTCTTATTTATTATCTGTTGTGATGAAAATATTAAAATTTTTATAATAAGTTTTTCATTTTGTGATTAAATTTTATTTAAAGCATACAGAACAATATTAATGTAAATCCTAAGTATAATTAGAAGTAATTGTCAATAAGATCTACATTAATGATAAACAATTATTTATATAATTAGGATAATTAAAAAAGTACAAGTTAGAAAACAAGCCTTTTAATATAAGAAGTTAAGTAAATATGTCTTTGTGAGTTACTCATACATTTTTATAAGTATTTTTGGATCTTTACATTTGCCTTCTTAAATCTCTAGTGATTTAAAGCTCAACAAAATCATGTATGACTGATTTTTCTTGCTCTATGCTCAATTTGTCGATGTACTTAACATAATGAATTATAACTTAAGTGTAGTTGTAGATATTATAATAGAAAGAACATATACAATATGATATGACTTACATGACCCATAATTGTATCATTGAAATGTTTGTGATGAAAGTTTTCCTAACAACCTCTAATGCATATGGTAAGGGAATGTACAAAGAAACAATAATAGTATTGACTCTAAAAACTTTGTTGTCCGGCTCTGCAATTCTTCTCAACCTTGGTAATATGGTTAGAAACTGAGATGTGGAATCATCCTAAATTTCTGTCATCTTATCATCATCGTTATCAATAACAAGTTCTCTCAAAACCTACTTATCACATTGGAAAGTTCCTAAATAAAGGAAAAAGATAGTTTAACATTGTTAGAAATTATAACAATAAAAAATAAACAAAAAGTAGCACAATGTAATACATTTGAATGTGCTGAGATTGACATGATCAAATGTCTAGGCCAAACCAAAATGTGCCTGAAGGCCCCCTCCCTCCCCGACAAGTTGAACCTTTGTATTGGACAGAGACACTTGAGTAACTGTACTTCAAGTTTTATCAACCACTACCTATGACCAGTTGGATTGTAGAGGAACATCATGGATGGTTAACCCTCCCTTTATTTATCGACTGATTTATACTAGATGCAGTAGTTGTTTTCAACATATAACTTATATTAGTTTGGTACATCGTGAGTATAATCCACTGAGGGATATACAATCAGGAATTGTATAAGGTTTTCCTCGAGTCTATCATTGGGAAGCAAGAGATTTTAACTTCTCATCAAACTCTTATTGCAAAAACTGTTGGGTTTGATTCAACTTTTCTTCAAACCACATCTCCATCTTATGCAAGACGTCCTAACTACAAGAGTTGACACTAGTCCTCTATGGTGTTAGATTAAATTAATCATAGAGTCCCCAAGCACCACCAATATTGCACACACTACCTAGGTGTTTTAGTCTTTCTATAGTCATCGTCTATATATAATCCCAACCATGGAGAACAAATGAGCCTTGAGTGCCCTTTTAAACTAAAGAATCACGCAATATACCAACAATAATTAAGTATAACTCTAACTATTCAAATTAAGAATGTCATGAACATTAGAATGGTAGTATGTATATTTATACTTATGATTTTATTAGTAATGATGTTTTCAAACTGTGAAGTCATTTGCCTATCTGATTTTGTGTGAGCTACTTTTCCATATCTCATAATAGGAAAGTTGAGATACAAGGTTAACATATTCAAGTTTGGTTGCCTTTGCTTGAGCCTTCATGAGGAGTGGCTCCAATAATACATACAATCCTATCGCCCGTTAGGTAACCAAATGTGAATCTAAGCCTTATATTGAGTAAAAATGAAAAAAACTGAATAATGTATAAAAAAGAAGATCCACAAACATAATATCTTAAGATTTTGGGTTAAATATAATGTTATTCTCTTCTGTGGGTCTAACTCGGTTCTAATTCTTATTTGATATCTCCAATATTAATATCTATGTAATTATAAGAATTGACACCAACTAACCTACCAAGACTAGTTTAATTGACTGACACAAAACTACATCTAGTCCACATCACTAATATAGTACTCATCACTAATATAGTAATTCAAACATTGCTCATCTTACAAGTAAAAAATAAATGTTCTTAATAAAATAACTTGTTTAAAAAAAATTCACAAGATCTTCTTTGAGATATTGACTTGTAAAATAACTAGTTACTTTTAAATATATATATATATATATATATATATATATATATATATATATATATATAATTTATTTATAATTAGTTTTTTTTAATTATATCTTCGCACACAACAAATATTTTTCTCCAAAATATTTGTGATAAATATGAGAACTCTCACATGTTATAGCATCAAATATTTATAGTGTTTGTACATAAAAATTTGTGCATCAACTTGAATTAACATTTAATGAAAAAAAAATCTTCTCTAAACTAAATTTTATAAAATATTTAATTAAAGGTTATTTACCTTAGCAATAATATAATAATTTTTAACCGTAACTTATTTAAATTTGACTCTAAATAAAATATTTTTAATAATAATTTAAGAATACTAATCTAAAATATTTTAAATATAAAAAATAAGAAAATAAAATAAATATTTTCTTAATTAAAATTATTTTATACATTAATTAGTTTATGGAGACTGATTGGTATAATTTTCTAAGTAAAATCAACAAAAAATAATTTTAATTCATAAAAAGTCAAATTTGATTTATAAAAATATAATTTATTTTTTTAATTTTGAATAAAAATATAAATTGTTTCTCTAAATACCCTTTAAGAATACTGATTAAAGGGTTGGTGGAAACATAGCAGTAATTGTGATGATAAATGATGTTATTGAGAATCACAACATATATACAGACTCCTAATGACACCTATTATAACACTGACAATTATGATAATTAAATACAATTAAAAAGTAAGAAGTTGGTAAAACCATAGGTTGGGAATGCATGCAGAAGCATAGGGAAGATGAAGAAAACCCTTCACTGGCATGAAAAAAAGGTGCTTGAACACAAGCAGACAAGAAAAACCCCCCAAGAGCCCTAATAGGAGACTCAATCTTTTCAACCTACCTAGTTCTTTGTATCACATTAACTCTACATCCAATAAATCTTATCTTCTGTTCTTTTTCTCTGTAATTTGCTTAATTTTTTCTTCATGTGCAAGGGATCCTTCTGATCCTACTTGTAATCTACCATCCCTAGCTCTAGGTTAGATCTTCCTTTTTCTGTTTCTCTCATTATTATTAATTTTAGATTTTGCATCATATATTGCCTCACTTTTCTTCATTTATATTTTATATTTTTTCCCAAAATTGCGTGTCCTTTTCGGGATCATTAGTTTTTTCTGAGTGCTTTCATGCATCTTCATACATATACTTGTAGGAATATTGTTGACATTGTTATGCTCCTTTAAGTTGAATAGAATATACCAAGTTAATTATTTGCATTCTACCTATACTTTCACCCCACTCATTTTATTCTTCTTGAATTGTTAATAGAGTATCATTTTTGACTGGAATATGCTGTAATTCAAAAATGTCATAACCAGATTTATTACAAAGTAAAATATATTATTATAAACAATACACGAAACAAATCTTAATTTAATAAATTTTATTATCATATTAAAAAATAAATTTAAACTTAACACAATCTCACAAAACTATCTTAACTAACTTCAACAAACTTTTTATATTTATTGAGAAGTTTTTTCCCACAACTAAAAGATCAAAGATAAAAAGAAATAGAAAAGTAAAAGAATAATAATAATAATGTGATAAAGAAAGTAGAAAAATAAACTATAAAAATATCATCAATACCTATTTTACTACATTAAAATTAAGTTTGAATAATATTGAGTTTAAAAATTTTAAATAAGAGTTTATATGTGAACTTTTTTTTTTCTCAGCAAATTAGATGTGAATTCTTTAATTAAAAGAAGTAATTGAGAAAGAAACCTTATAAACAAAATTAGTTATCATAATGTAAATGTGAAAACTTGTCAGAAATATAGGACATGCAAATCTAATACTTGAATGAATATATATGATCTGTCTATATATAATTCAGACAACTCATTTTGACATGACTTATATTTAAGCTGTTGAATTTATAAGAAAACGGAATACTTAATTTAATACATCATGAAAATTAATGAAAATAATTAATTAATGTGATTTAGAATACCTAACACTTATCTTGATGATCTTGTAATGAAAATACTTGTCACCAATAAGAAGAAATGGAGCAATCTAATGCAGACCACTTGTAAGGTGTGAACAGTGGCACGTAAGATCTTCCTACAAATATTGGTGAGATTTGATAAAAGAAGATTGAAAAAGATAGAAATCTAGCAAAACAAACTAATAAGATTCTCCCATATCTGTTCCCCGACTTCCCCAATGAATCCTCTTGGCCTTTACCAACTCTCTACTTCACCACCTTTATAAATACCATCTTCCTTTGTCTTTCCCATTCACTCAAACTCACTCTCTCTCATATCCTTCTTCAACCAAATCCTCCTTCAAAAACCCTCCTTTTCTCTTTCCCTTTTGGCCTCAAACCAACCATGTTGATCCCTCATCCAACAATGCTAGTTGCATCACAAAACACCAACATGGAAGCCCAACAACTCAACCTAGTTGGACCTTCTCCCAACCAGTCCAACATCCCTTCTGAGTTTGTGTGGCCTGATAATGAGAAACCATGCCTTGAACCACCAGAACTCAAAATTCCTCCCATTGACATGAAGGGCTTCCTCTCAGGAGACCCTCAAACTGTCTCAGAAATTTGTGCTGAAGTGAACGAGGCATGCAGGAAGCATGGCTTCTTCCTTGTTGTCAACCATGGTGTTGACAAGAAGCTCCTGGACCGAGCTCATGAGCTCATAGACAGTTTCTTCAGCATGGAACAGCCAGAGAAGCAGAAGCTGCAGAGAAAGCTTGGAGAACACTGTGGCTATGCCAATAGCTTTATAGGCAGATTCTCCAGCAAACTTCCTTGGAAGGAAACACTTTCTTTCCAGTACTCTGCAGATAAGTCCAAGAGAACTGTTGAAGACTATTTCCTAAAGACTATGGGAGAAGATTACAAGCAATTTGACTACAAGCAATTTGGGTAAGATTTACTGAATGCAGTTTTTTTTTTCTTTCATATAAAGGTGATGTGTTTTTAGCCTCTAAAAGGTTAAAAAGTTCATTTTAAAGGTATTGTCATTGCTGACTTTTCTTCCTTCTCATAAATGCTTATTTTACACACAAGCTTTTTCAGTCTTTTAAATAAATCATAAGAATTGCTATGAAAGCTAAGCCAGTGAGAAATCTCATGAAAAACATTTTATAAGGTAAAATCCTTTACACAGATAAGGTAAAACCCTTTTTTAGCTTTTCCCTTTGTTCTCCTTTTTGCTGTTTCTCTTCTATTTATGAGTCTCTAACAACATGCATGCACACACATCTCAAACCCTCTTATTCTCTTTTTCTTTCTTGTCTTCAAAGAGGTACTAAATACAATTTTTTTTTTCATTTGTAACAGGAGTTTGTTCCAAGAATACTGTGAAGTGATGAGCAATCTGTCCCTTCAGATCATGGAGCTTCTGGGAATGAGCCTAGGAGTAGGCAGGGAATGTCTGAGAGAGTTCTTCGAAGACAATGAGTCTGTGATGAGGCTGAACTACTACCCACCATGCCAAAAACCTGAGCTAGCTTTGGGAACTGGGCCTCATTGTGACCCCACATCGCTAACCGTTCTCCACCAAGATCAAGTCGAGGGCCTCCAAGTCTTTGTGGATGGAAGATGGTGCTCTGTCGCTCCAAAAGAAGGTGCTTTCGTTGTCAACATTGGCGACACATTTACGGTAAGGATCATATAATTACAAGGTTGACGTGTTGCTTTTTGCATGATGATTGACACTATATATTAATAATTGACATGTCTTGTAGGTCCATGATGTCCTTAAATAATGAACTTAATACCAAACTTAACGTACATGAATTAAGATAATATAATGTGTTGTGTTGTGTGGTTTATCTTTCAGGCTCTTTCCAATGGGATATTCAAGAGTTGTCTGCATAGAGCTGTTGTGAACAACAAAATTGTGAGAAAATCTATGGCTTTCTTCCTTTGTCCACATGATGACAAAGTGGTCACTCCTCCAAAGGAGCTAATTACCAGCGAGAATCCAAAGAAATATCCAGAATTCACATGGCCAACTCTTCTTGAATTCACACAGTTACATTACAGGTCTGACACAGAAACACTTGAGGTCTTCTCCAAATGGTTACTAGAGAAAAACAAGTCCACAGAGGGGGCCAACAACACTGAAACTGAGGTTTAACTTGCATCTAGTGAGGAAGATGACATGAAATAATAATAAAGTGAAAGAGGGTTTTGTGTTAGTGTTGGGGAATCCAATATGTGCAAATGGAAGAACTGAGGCCATCTTTGTAGGAATAAAGAGTTTATGCTATGTATGAAGTTACTCCATGCTGTCACTTTACTTGTCTTAAGCTTTGTTGTAGTCTTGTGTTATGCATGATGTACAACTTTTTATAATTCAATAAATGGCTTTGCATCTTGTGTAATCAGAACTATCAGCTGTTTTATGCGATATGTCCAAACACTTCAGTGTTAGTTTATTGCCAGTTTTATTCAACATGGTCCAAAATTCATCATGATTAATGCTGGCATGACATGACACCAATTTATCCTCATATATTCATGTAGCTATCAACTTCTTTTTGGGACTTGACAACTTTTATTTCAGTTTCAATTTTCAATGTCTAGTTTTTACCAACAATAATTAATATATGTGTACGCTTTTCTTTCAAGCTTTAACTTCACTTACATCAAGTTATATATATATATATATATATATATATATATATATATATATATATATATATATATATATATATATATATATATATATATATTAGTTTCCTTAAACATAATTTGAATCTGGACAGAAGATTAAGACAGTGTTTACCGGGTATAACTATATCAGTTATATTAAAGTTTTATGAGTTGTTAGTAGAAAAAACTAAGCAAAGTAATTAATAATATTAAAATGACATATATGTTAATTAGTTTATTCAAGAGTAGAACCAAAGTAATAAAACAGAAAATAAAGTGTACTGTTCTTTTGACCTGTTCACTCACCAGACATTACCTAAGAAACCACTCATTAATAAATCATGAAAACATTCACTTCCATTTTTGATGATGTGATCCCTTGTTAAGCTTTATCTTTAATTAGCTAATACCTTATCTAGATATAATATTCTTTTATCAGCATAATTAATATATATATATATATATATATATATATATATATATATATATATATATATATATATATATATATATATATATAAACAAGAGGACTAATGCTTATGAAAAAAAAGCATAATGTATACAAGAGAGGATTATATTATTGATATAAAATAATCAGAGTTAAGGATAACCCCAATCCACCTAAGCATATTAGACAGAAGACATTATGTACATAACTTATCTGCATATAATATACCTTTAAAAATAATCTTAAACCCGAACAAAGAGTCCAAATATTAATGGAAAATTAAATCAATTCTCAAATGTTCTCTCTAACAATCTTGAACTTGAATGTTAGGAACTCAAATGTAACTGTTTTACTAATCAATCAAAGATATCACCTTAAACTGATTCATGGCAATCATAGACATGTGTATGACATGTTTGTTGACTCAAAACATAACTTAATGGGTGTGCTGATTCATTCATCACTATTTCTTCTTTTCCGCATGCAATACTTATTGAGATTCTAAATTAACAGTCATTCATCTGTACTGTTTTCAGACTAGTCTAAATTTTTTTATGAGAAATTTTCATATTTTAATCAAGATCTTTAAGAAAAGCATGTTTTAAATATAGTAACATGATTCATGGAATTATTTGGTTTGAATGTGTTGACTACGTCTCAATCAAAATTAAAACATTAGGTTTTATGTTCATTCAAAAAGTTGAAACCAACCTCATGCATGCTATTTCAAACCTGTGAAACATGGCATGAAGAAATTATTTAATGAATTATTTTTTGTGAGATGATAATGACCACACATAAGAAGAATATCTTGTGAAAATGGTAGCACACAGTTTCAAACTTCACTAACTGGGATTGGACTCAGTTTGTGCTTTTTTATCCAACACGACAAAAGGTGACTTTAATAACCTTAGCAGAAAATGTTTCTAACAATGCAACCACCAGAAAATGTTTCTATCAATGCAGCACCGCGGTCCAATGGTTGTTCTTCAGTCATCACTCTTCACAAGAAAAACCACAGAACATACATGTTTTAGCGTGCAGTTAATAATATAATAATATATGTTCTATTGATGATTATTCCACTTGATGGAACCCTAATTTTGTTGAATTAGTGTCACATCAAGAATTTGGATTACTCTAATCTTTAGATTAATCTTAGTTTTATATTCATAAAGTTGTCTAACTCCCCTTTAACAAAAGAGCACAGCAGAAACGACTAGCCATCCTATCTCAAAACCATGTTTAACAAAAGGGAATTATGTAATTAGAGATAAGTTCAAAATTATTTAAAGATTTTATATCATTGTTTCCTAAAAGATACTGCATGATGAATTGATTGATTATCAGCTCAAGCTTATTATAGATATATAAATAAAATCATTTATGGATTTAAACCTTACAATTCCAAATGTTTATGTTTGTTAAAAGGCTTTCTGAATCAACTTGTTAAGGTCTCATCCTTGGTAGTGGTAGAATAGGTTTTAAATTGTTAGTGAAATTCAAATGCATTTTATAGATTTTTTTTTTCTCAAACTTGAGAGATATCAATATCATGTTCTGTTGTAACTGATGATTTTTTTTTTTTTTAAATATTTTTATGCATGGTACTAAAAAGTGAACATTAGATAATGTATACTTATATTTCCTTTAAGAGAATTTTACTGAATATCTATAATAGGTCAGGTTAAAAATTTCAATTTTGTAGTTAATATTTCAACTTTAAAACCATATTTTTTAATTTTAGCAGTCTTTGAACCATTTTTATCTTTAACTTGTAGGTTTTGAACCAACATATAAATTAACTTTACTAAACATAATTATATATAATGAAGTGTAATTAAAAACTCATACCATGAAAGAGCTCCTAGATTTCCAGTCACAATTTATTGGAAATAACAAGTATTAATTAATCGTACTAAATAATAAATATAAACTGCATGAAGAAAAAACTAATTTTCATAATTTATATCAGTTTATAAAAACAAAATTTTGTGCCACATACATAATTTCACTTTTTATGTATTTTTAAATTTAATCTTTCTATTTTATATATTCAATTTTTAGTTCATCCTCCAATATCTAATATTTAATAAACTTAAATGTGATCATGTAAGTGTTACATCTACAGGAATACTTGCAAATAAAAAATAAATAAATACTTTGAATATTTAGGTAAAATAAAGAATATTTAAGTTAATTAGACTAAATTAGAAAAGACTTAAATTAAGCCTCTTAATTTTATATAGCTACTTTTTAATTCTTAAATTAAGATGATTTGTGTACTTCCCACTCATCAGACCAATCTCATTTTTTTTTAGAGAAAACAAAATCCATAACTCTATATGGGAATACAATTCACCCAATATAGAAGATTATTTTTGTAGTCTCTTACTCATTCAACTCATTTTATTGTTCAAATCTGTAACTCTTTTTCTTGTTGAACATTCATGATTTAATAAAAATTATAAAAATAAATCAAAAGTAAAAAAAAAATTTGACATGTCCAATTATACATGTTTTATTTTACAATGAATTCATTAATCACATGTAATAGTTGATAATCTGCCATTCGTTTGCAACATGTGTAACAATCCTAATTTTTTCAGACTAATTTTATTTTAGATGACTAAAAAAATAATTGTATTTTTTAGGATAGAATTTTTCAGAGAGAAAAAATTATGACAAATTAAGAGACTAAAAATATATTTAAGCAATTATAAATTTAAGAAATAAAAATAAAAAATTGTAAACAAAAAGAAAACAAAATATATAAATAAATAAATTTTAATAATTATAAAAAACTAATTAGAATGTTGTGCAAAACACGGCTCCACTTTGTCTTCAACCTCAATTTGATGGCAATAACTTTTTAGATGCTCAACAGTGCTAGATCACCTAAAGTATAGTTTTTTTCATAACCATCTAATTATATAGAGGAACACCTCTAGAAATTAATCTTAATTAGAATTTATAATCAAAGTCTAATGTAATATATTGTTAGTTCTCATCTTATTTATAAAGTTAATAAAAAACGATATTAATAGGAAATAATAAAGTTACTCTCTGTACAAAAGTTCAAAAATTTAAAATATTATTTTCAGAGATGAGTTTTAATATTAGATAAATCTAAATACATCCTAACAAATTGTAACATACAATTCACCTTACAAAAGAATTATGTTAAAAGTTAACATTAAATAATCAAGAAGCAGTAAATACCATTTTCCATTTGTCAAAAACACAATTCTTATCTTTCCCAATCAAAGCAGGACACATATGTGATATCTTGTTGTTCAATAGTGTCCTACTTTACTAACTACTACTTCATGTTTGACCTCTGCATCCACAAAACATCGTAACAACAACATATTTGCATGTCAAAACAAACAACCTATTTACATGTCAAAAAAAAAAATATGTGTAAAGCAAATCCTTCACATTACCAAAACCTATCTCAAAAATGTACTTATTCTAAAATACACACCTTCCTACCTTAAATACCTATCTTAAAATACTACACTGTTTCTGCAACATTTTCCAATTCTATTCATCTTAATATTTACGTACAAATTAATGACTCTATAACCCAATTTAAAAAGTGGACATTCTTCTACTTGTCTCTAATAATAACAAGATATAGATTACATGATATCCTAACAAATACTATATGATGTCATACTTCCTATTTTTAACATAATTTCGTTTCTATGTTTCTAAATTTGCCAGATAACAATGATCATTGTCTCTCTTAATGTATATGAGGAAAATTTATTTAGCTTTTAAAATAGTTAATTTCAAATAAGATTTGAATAATTTTATTTAGCTTTTATAAATTTCTTTATACATGTTCCAAATTTCTTTGTGGATCAAATTATGTATACATGTATCTCACCACGGAATTGGAGATAAAGATGGACACTTGCACCTCTCATTTTAAGTTACAATTATTTAAATTTTAATGTTATGCACCTTTCATTTTAAGTTACAATTATTTTAAATTTTAATGTTATGCACCTCCGAAATTTATACATTGATCCCATTGTCAAAGTGACAAATTCATATGCTAATACAAAAATATGCATATTCATATAATATTTAGTAATAACAATAATAATTATTATTTTAAAATAAATTCAATTGATTCAGAGTTTGAATCCCCATTGATTGAGCTAGACCTATTTACATTTGATTCCTCTTTTGAATAAATACACAAGGTGATTAATTTTAATGGCTATGTTACAAAAGGAAACTCTAGAAAAGTTACAAAGTTAGTTAGAGGGGTATAGCTTAAAAGAGATTGTCACCATCATGTTATGATATCAAGATGTTTTGTTGTGTGCATGTAGAAAAAGTAGAAACTAATCAAATGAATTGCACAACCGGTACAAAATTTGCTTATGTTAACACTTAGGATAACATAAAACAAAGGTTAATATCAATCAGACATATAAAATTTGGGGTATTCCTTTCTGCACATACATATTTTTCATATGCACTCCCATAAAATTCAGAGCACTCTTATTCTTTTATTATTCTTTTATATGGCAATGGAGTAGGCATACCATTGTTGGTTTTTGATTATGTAGAGCTCATAGAGGTGGAGGCGTTAAAAGGTAGATGTTGACACACTATTTGAGGAGTTGAAGTGAAATTCATTAAACTTGAATATGAGTAGTTGATTGAGTTTTAATTTTTCTTTTCCAAGATATGGGTGTGAATGTTCATTTTCAAATTGTACTATTCTGAGATATTTTAGATTTATATAATTTAAAAACAATTCTGATTTCTAAAATATACAACTTGAAAAGTAATAGTTTTCAAAACTGGATTGTATACTTTGAAAGATATGTATTTTTTGAAAAAAAGAAGTTTATGAATAATAAAATTAAATATATCTCAGAATATAATTTAGAATAGCATTTAACACATAAAATTAAATATATATATATATATATATATATATATATATATATATATATATATATTCTGATTGTACGTTTCAAAATATATATTTTATATTTTAGATTCTAGAAATATCAAAATTCAACTTCTGACATTTCAAATTGTATAACCTACAAGGTCACTGGATTATACATTACAATGATGTACAAAACGAAAAGAAATACTTACAAAAATCGTTGCTACAGCCACCGTTGAACTCAACCAGAACCACCATCAGCCACCAAACACAACAGTCACCAAGCATAGCAACTACCGCCAACCACCACCCACATCTCCCCATTTATTTCCAGAAGGCAAAGTTGTCATTTAAAATATATAGGGTGCAGGTTTAAAATATAGGGGTGCCGCAGGCAACCCCTTATTTGAGCTTGATCTTTAAATACACGTATTCATTTGGGCCAAATTCTGCAGATCTTGATCCATATGTCCAGTTCTAACCTCTAGGTAATATGACTACAATGATTAACAATATTTCATAAACATATCTTTAGGTTTAGCATTTTTGTCAATGAGAATAGTAACAAATAATATAATGTACATAATAAATCTTATCACTTAATAATTCAAATTAAAAATAATTAATTTTCAGAAATACAACTTTTGAATAATGGTAAGTCTAGGAAATAATTTTTTTACTTCAGTGCTGAATTAGGGATGTTGAAATTAGAGAGATGAGAAAAAAAAGTGTTATTGTTTGGATGGGTTGATAAAAGATAAAGGAAAGAAATTTCTATTAGTGAGATCAATCAAAATCATTTTGTTCATGAAATTGAATGGAGTTGTAATATTTTTTATATTAATGTATTAAGTTTTACAAATCAAATAAGTTTTATAAGAAGATAATTTTTGATCGGGTAAAAAGTTCACACTTTTGGGTATAAATCATTTTTTTATTCGTATAAAAAAATTACAGTTTCTTTCTTTCTTCTCACTTTCATCTTTACTCAATCGACCAATTAGAATTTTTTTTCACTATCTTATATTTTTTTGTTCTATTTTTATCCTTTAGCATTTCTATTTCGTTTTCTCCTATTTCTTGCACCTTTTATTTCATTCTTGATAACAAAAAGTATTAATCTAGGTAAGAAAACATCGAAAGGCTCAGAATGTCGTGTCGTTAAGGAGTGGAGCTAAATTGTTCCAATTGCCCTCTTCAAAAAAAGAAAAAAATTGGTCACTCAACTTTCCAAAATAACCGTCAACATTCTAATTCTGTCAAGAATTTTTTATAATAAATAAACTTTTATATAAAAACTATCAAATAAACCATAGATTTTATTTATATTAATTTCTTCATAAGTATTTCTAAAATAATAAACTTTGTCTATAAATTAAAATCAATTTATGCATATAAACTTTTAGAAAAGTTAAAATGCATCTACATACAGATAAAAAAATGCATAAATTAAATTCATAAGAGAAATTTAATTCACTTTTTTTTTTTTTCTATTTCTAAAATTTTTTTTATAAAGAAATTTATTCAAATATATTTTAAATGTGTTATCGAGTAACAACTTAAAAGTTTGCATAATCAAGAATAAAGTGCTTCATGTGAAAGATTAAACACATTCACCACCAAGAGAACTTACCAAGAGCAACATTCCCTGTCACAATGTTTCACTTCTATAAGTAGCCATAGTTAATAGGGAAATGAATTAATTCTTCAACCCAATTCATTGTTCTTATGCTTCTCATCTTCATGGACAAATATTGTGAAGATCCCAAAAAAATGGGGTTGGAGAATTTTAAACTCATGACCATTAGATCAAAAGACAACAATGTCAAGCTTGAACATAAATAAAAATACCAAAATAGATGCAGCTTATTTCATAGTTGGAATAATTAGAGTGAAACACAAAGACTTTATCTGAACATTGCAAGATCTAGCAGCGAAAGCCTTCCACTCTTATATAACATTTTCCACTTTTTTTGTTCTTTTATCAGCAAATGTTAACTGTTAATATGTTGTCTTTTGTTAGCAGAATATTCAAACCTACCACCTATCTTTTCTTTTCCTTCATTTTCTTCTTACCACCAAGTTAATCTTATAACTAAGTATATAGCATCTTCTACCAGATGAGCTAAATGCATGCAGAAACATCTTAGTTTCATCAAAGCAAAAATGGTAGGATTAGAGCTTACATGTATCTCACACACCAATTGAGCTTATTTTGAAATCCATAGATTTCACTATTGTGTATGCATGTCGATAGTGTCTCTCAAATGCCTAAATTTAGTCATGCAAGACTGGAGTACAAGGTCGGTTACTTGAAAAGAAAACTTGTAGAGCTTCTGCTGCAAGTTTGCAAGTTTCACTGAAACCATCAGAAGTAAATGAAGAAGCATGTGGGGAGAGGACCACATTATCCAATGAAAAGAGCTCATTAGGAACAATAGGCTCCTTCTCAAACACATCCAAGCCAGCACCCCCTATCTCCCCTTCCATCAAACATTGCACCAATTCCTTTTCATCTATTAGAGCTCCACGGCCAACATTGACAATAAATCCATCTTTCCCCAATGCCAACATCACTTCCCTGTTCACTATGTGCCTTGTTTGTTCATTTAATGGGCAACAAAGCACAAGGACATCACTACTACCAGCAAGTTCAACAACATTAGAATAAAAGGGGTACGAGACAAATGGCTTCTGGTTTCTAGAATTGTACATAATTCTGCAATCAAAGGCCTCAAGCCTTTTAGCAACTGCTGTGCCAATTTTTCCCAATCCAACAATCCCTACTCGCTTGCCTTTTAGCTGAAACACAAAGCTGAGTGCTAGTTATCATTCATGCTCTCAAAATTTATGTTTTATTTGTCCATTCTAACGAGTTCTAATAACAAAACAACACAGACTCCCCCTCCACATGCACTTGATTAGAGTTTATATTATTAAAAAAAGACAAATGTTTTGACTGGATTTTAGCAATCACAATTGTGTAGGTTTTACTCCTTATTAATGATATCCATTCAAGATTTGGTACTTTCCAATAGATATTTACTAATAGTAGAGTGTAATAGAAAAACCGTGTTGGAGAACATTTTGACACTACTCCACTTATTAAAAATCATCATTCTAATAGAAATAGGAAATCGGAAACACCATGTTATGAAAAGAACATGCAGAGACAGAATAAGCAGAAGAATGAGTAGTACCTTGGAACCAAAAGAAAGATTGAAGGGCATAGAAGGACCCCATTTCCGAACATGCCGATCAGCCGCAGAAATTTTGCCCATTACATCAAGCAACAACCCCAAAGCCATATCAGCAACATCCCCGGCATGATCTCCAGCAGCAGTGACAACCTGAATACCATGACGGCTGCACTCAACCAAGTCTATGTGGTCGGTTCCAGCGCTGCTGGTCACAATGATGCGGAGTGATGGGAGGAGGCGGATGACATCTGCTGAGATCTTCTGTATAGGGTTGCAAAATATGGCTTGAATAGATGACGGGTCAACCTTTTGCTCGGTAAGGAATTGGAGGAGAGGGAATTGTGAGGAGAAAGCTTTGAGGAAACGGTAGTTGTGAGAGTTTTGAGCTTCAAAAGTTGGGAAGATTGTTGGAGGACCAAAGACAAGGAGTGGTTGAAGCTCCTTCTTATCTTTGAGGTTGTGCTTGTCTCCCATTTCCATTGATGATTCAGCTCCTGGAATATGGTTCTGTCAAACTATCCAAATATTTATTCTTTCTTTCAATCTTATTCTAAAATCCAAAACTCTGTCAAACTAACCTATTTTCATCATGTAAAAGCTTAACTTCACTCTTCTTCCCTCATTTTAATACACATTATGGGGGTTATATTTTATTTTAGACTTGTAGTTAACTCTGCCAGTGTTCACAAAACTACAAAAGTAGAAAACAGTGGCAAATGAAAAGGTCTTATCTCTAGAAATACTCAAGAGGATGAGATTCTTTCAACAATGAATTGCACAAAGACATATTACAATTGCATTCTATATGCAGTGCACATTCAGCCATGAAGTTCTCTCTTTAATTAACATACAAAAGGAGCATATTACAATAACCGCAAAACAGAAGAATAGGAGTGCCCTTGATTTTGATCATCAAGGACAGTTTGGGCACACTCACAATGCCCCATTTCTTCATAATATTTTCCATTTTCTGTTTTCAAACTTTAACACACCATCTATATATGTAATACTCATTCACATTCCATGAAGGGGTTGGCAGAAAGAGGAACAAAATTCAAAAACCCTAAGGAAACATGTATGAGAGCTGAAAAAGTTGAAAACTTATCCAAACAATACAGAAGTTCCCAGCTGGAAATTTTCTCAAACAGTTCATCCACAAACAACAAGTGAATGTTGATGAATGTAAGGGACTTATACACAAAAGCTGCATCTAAACCAAACCGAATTAATTGCTTTCCAGAAAAGATAAGCGAAGAAAGGTTGCGAGAGAAATAGAAAGGTTGAGTTTTGATTTTGATACCACAACTCCACCATGTGCAGTGGAGAATCATTGTGATGGAAAATTTAATCTAATTTATGTAATAAATACAAATAATTTCATTCACAATATAAAATAGCCAGATAAATCTTTTGACAGAATATTTATCCAACAACTCTATTATGTATAGTTGATAAGATACAATCAGAATTACTTTTTAGTCAGTCTAAAATTTTTTATATAAATTATTAGAGTGAATTAGTTGATATTATTTAAATAAAGTATTATTTTTGAGAAAAAAAGTGATATTATAGTTTATAAACTATTAAAATAGTTTATTATTAATTAATAAATATTCTCATACTTATAGAACTAAGTTAGTATTATATATAATTAGAAATGTTTTTATTTATTTCTATATTTTGTTAGATAATATCAAATATTTTTTTATTTATTGTATTAATTTTTTTTCTCAATATAAAGCATTATCAAATGTTTTTCATTTATTTATTGTTTTGATTTTTTTTTCTCAATGTAAAGCATCATGTGTGGTCTCATAATCACATTATCTTAGCTCAAAGTTTCTTTTTTTTTCCCCAAAGTTTAACAACATTGTATTTTGCTAATAAATTTAAAAAACTTAATCATTATTAATATTAACAATTAGTGTTATTTAACTAAAATTTGCTTATATATAAATTATTAAATTTAAAACTTTTATGTAATTTAAAATACTAATAATATGTTAATATTAATTAATATTAAAAGTTGTAATTAAAATTCATTTTTGATTAAAATTAATAATAATAATAATAATAATAATAATAATAATAATGATTGTTATCAAACTTTAATATAAAAGCTATGAGTAATAATAATCAATATTAATTATTCATTTAAAATATTAAAGTAAATTATTTTTTATAAAAATATTTGTATAAGTTATTGTTAATAATATAATTTTATTATTAATAGAAGTAAATTTAGTAAGAAATAGAACAAAAACTATAATAATTTTTCACTAATATTTTTTTTTTCTTTATTATACTTTTTCTTATAACGAATAAAGTAATATTTGAAGTTTTGAAAATAATTTTTCTATAGTTTGTGGTATCAATAGCTATGAGCAAACATATAAAATATACTATGATACCACTTTTAACTTGAAACAAAATCTTTAAGACAATAAGATTATGTGTTTTTTTATATGATATTTAATCCTTTTATTTATATTCAATATGAGATTCAAGCTTAAATTTGTATTACATTGATATATTTTTATTTTAAGTAAAAACATTTCTTAACTAACTATTGGTACCTTGATGATAACCTTAACTTTTGGATTTCACCATAATAGAACATGTTTATCCTAAGTCGATAATCAACGGAGATATACCATGACCTCTTATATCTCTGATGGATTTATGTTGTATTAAATATTTTCTCTATTTTATTCAAAATGATATTACTCCTTCTATGAGAAAATATTCTAAAATAGACTAAGAAACTAAAACATAAAAAATAACATCACAAAAATATTAATTCAATTGCTAGGTGTATTTCTACTATTAATTCAGTCCAAACTTTATACAGATATAAATATATATTAGTTTACAAGTGGATTGTTAGAAAAAATTATTTATTTTATATATATATTTGGTTAAGAAAATTGTTTTGAATTAGTGAAAGTTGTATGAGTCCTCTTAGATAAATAATATAGTTTAATTTTTTTGAGGGTATTAGATGATGGTTAAATAATTTCTCAACATTATTTGAATAGATAATTGATTTAATTATAACACAATAGTGGAAGGACCTAAAATAAATACCTTAATTGAGTGATAATTTTGAAGAGTACTGTGCAAAAAATATTAATCCTCTCAACAATCAATTCTTAATTAATAATCAAACAAATCAGAAGGTCATTATCAATCACAAAACTTTAAATTTCATAAAGTAACCTTTATAATTCACATATAAATATCCATTAACTATAATTAAATAACAGTTTAATTATTATTTAATACAAATACATGATATTTAAAATAGTCTTAAAGTACCAACCATGTCCCTTCAAGGCGATGGCCAAGCAGCCTTGCAAATAGCAAAGAATCCAATATTCCATGAATGTGCAGAAGATATTAATATTGATTGGCGTGTAATTCAAAATTACACAATTCAACTTACATTTTGCAGATATTTTTACTATAAAATTTAGGGGAAATTTCCATTATTTTCTTCTCAAGTTACACATTCCTGATCTTCCTTCAACACCTTGAAAGGAGTATCGGGGGATATTGGAATATACTATAATTATACTTTTAATTAAAAGGTGTAAGATATCATGTAACATTTTTACCAAAAAAATGTAGTAGAAATATGTGAAAGGCCTAATTTTAAGAGCATATCTGATATGGATTTTATATGAAAAACTTAAGCTAACTTTTTCTTCTCTACCACAAACATAGGCATATGTTTGGGAGCAGACAATCTTCATGAATTTCTTCTTTGGAAAACATTATACTTACTGAAAATAAAGAAATCTAGAATATAAGTGTACACTATTAAAACGAAACACAGTGTAAGATCTTGAGAGAAACAATATCACAGCTAGAATAGTAGTTTTTCATGCATCTTAAAGCACACTACTTTTATTACAGCATGTGGCAGAAGAATCTAAAGTAAATACTAAAAATAATTTACAAAAGCATATACTCTATGCTATAAAAATGGACTTGAAAAACTTATCCAAATACAGTTTTGTTCATCTCCTTCCTTTCATCAAACAGTTTAAAAGGCACTTCGCTGGGATGGGTTAGGAAATAGAACTAAGGCATTTATGACTCAAGAATCATTGAAGGAATAAAACAAAATTCTACAGCACAATATTATGTTGCCAAAAGAACAAGTTATTCAGGCAACATAACTGGAGTAATTAGGGGCTTATTTGAGAAAAAGGCTTCTAAATTCCCTGCAACAAGTTCACAAATACTAATGAAAGATTCCGTGGTAGTAACAGCAGAATGTGGAGACAAAACCACATTATTCATTTGAAAAAACTCTTGGGGAACATGAGGCTCGTTCTCAAACACATCTAAACCAGCACCTCCAATTTCACCTTCCATCAAACACTTTACCAATTCCTTTTCATCAATAAGACCCCCTCTTCCAACATTCACAATAAACCCTCCTTTTCCTAACGCCAAAAGCACTTCCCTGTTAATTATGTGTTTTGTTTGTTCATTTAGTTCACAACAGAGCACAAGAACGTGGGAAGTAGTCGCAAGCTCAAGAACACTGGAACAGAAAGGATATGAAACTGTAGTTTTTTTATGCTTAGAGTTGTATGAGATTATGCAACCAAAAGACTCGAGCCTCTTCGCCACTTCCATGCCAATGCTTCCCAATCCAACAATCCCAACTTGCTTCCCTGATAACTGAAAGTAACACCAATGCTTTATTTTTCTGATTGTTTAGTATATGCGTATAATATAAGAATGATCTGATTATGAACAAGGGGATATGACTACAGCTTGCATTATCCAATTGTGTCACTTTAGTGATGAAAAAGATAAGGTTAAAAATTATACAAAATTATATACTTGTAAAATAAGGCTTTTTCCACTTGAAAGAAAAAAAAAAAGGATAATATACAACAATTCAAAGATTTCAAAGAATAGAAAAATAAATATGATAGAGTGAGAAGAGCACATAATAATTTTTAATATAAAAACTCCAAATAAAAGAAAAAAAAAAACCACAAAACCTAGTTTAAAAAAAAATCTTCACTATAAAATATCAAAAAGTACATCAAAGACTTTCTAAAAAAATATAGCTCAACTAGCAAATAATAAAAACTCTCAACACAAAAA
>Ga0209700_101900_pt1 | contig 43312 bp, 17 predicted proteins | sample SiratroredBW_FD_187528 | JGI IMG/M metagenome (GOLD analysis project Ga0209700, IMG submission 187528) | Root nodule microbial communities of legume samples collected from California, USA - Siratro red BW (SPAdes) (version 2) | ecosystem: Host-associated > Plants > Roots > Nodule | place: USA... | reverse complement strand
CAATTAGAATTCTAAAATATATTAAAGGAGCTCCAAGTCTTGGCCTATTTTTCTCATCGAGCAGTTCTGCCCATCTCAAAGCTTTTTGTGATAGTGATTGGGGTACCTGTAGTGATTCAAGACAATCAGTGACTGGTTTTAGTGTGTATCTTGGAAATTCCCTTATATCTTGGAAATCAAAAAAACAAGGAACAATATCAAAAAGTTCCTGTGAAGCTGAATACAGGGCAATGGCCACTGTTACTTGTGAAATTCAATGGCTAGTCTATCTTCTTCAAGATTTGAAAGTTCATTTTGAGCAACCATCTCTTTTATATTGTGACAATGACTGAGCAAGATATATTGCAGCAAATCCAGTGTTTCATGAGCGCACCAAACATATAGAAATAGATTGTCACATTGTTAGAGAAAAGTTGAAAAAGGGTCTCATTCATTTGCTTCCCATTTCCACCACAGAGCAACTAGCAGACATTTATACTAAAGCCTTAGGTCCTCAGTCTTTCAAGAATATTTATTCCAAGTTGGGTCTCATCAATATTTGCTTCCCAACTTACGGGGGGGTTTCAGAGGATATGGATAGAAGGCTTCTAGAAGGAAACTAATTATTTGATTTTGTCTTTACGGTAGAATCAAATTATCATCAATTCTGTTTATTTGTTTTTATGATATTATCAGATTGTAATAATTTTATTTTGTTTTCTTTATTTAGCTATACCTAGAATGGGTACAATACTTGTATATATTCAGTTCTTTATTTTGAAAGAAATACACAGAAAAACAGAGAGCATATATTCATTCTCATGTCTTTTGTTCATTTTTGTTCTTCTCTTTATTTTTATAATAATTTTTTTTTCTTTTTTTCTTTTTCTGACTTCTCTCTAAAAGTCTGACTCTAGTCATTAGATTAACGATTAGAGTCTGTCATCTGATTTCTGACGACAATTAGAATAAGACTGCTCGATCAGAATCTTAGATTGAGTAAGTTCATTTTCTGCTCATTTTACTTTGGTTGGTTTTCAATTAGTGTGTGCTTGTATGTAGTGTTTAGGAATTCATAATAAGTTTGTGCTAGGTTAGGATTCTAATTACGTGTTCATATAATTGATTATAACTCTGTAGTAAAAGTTAGCTTGTCTTAGTGATTTTAGGATTGTAGGACTTTGTAGCACTCTCTGAATTCAAGTAAGAGAAGCTAGATTTTATGTTTTATATAGAAGTTGATTTTAATTATATGTAGAACCTTAGATTAGAAAACCTGAATGTGGGGGTGACATGGTCACCAGTTTCAAAGTTTCTTTACAAGATTAGTTGTTGAGATAAAATTGAATTGTTTCTAGTTGAATACTTGTTGTGATATTTTACATGTAGATTTTAAAATACTGTGTTGGAGATCTCACGTTGATTATAAGTAAAGTCTTTCAATAGTTTATAAGTGAATGCAAACTTCGTCTTACAAGCTGGTTTTGTAAGGTTGAGTTAAACTTAAAGTCCACTTCTTAATATGGTATCAAAGTTTATTTTAGTAAGGTTGTTAAACCTATGAGGCAACCCATATCAGGCCACCATTAAGTTATAGTTCTAGCTCGAGTTGAGGAGTCTTGACATGAAAAGTATATGTTGAAGATCTTACATGGATTAAGTATAAAGACCTTTCAATAGGTTATAATGAACTATGTGAAATTATACTTAGGGCTAGAGGCATACTAGATGTTAATAAAGTTTTTTTTATTAATGTTAAAGAAGGTTATTTTTGTGATTTATGTTGTTAAAATTTTTTGTTATTATAAACCATTATTATTTTCTTATTGGATATTAGTTAAAATTTTAAATTTTCTTGATGAATGTCGAAGGTACTAATTTTTTTTTTGCAATGTGAATTGAATTTTTTTAAGAAATATATATTGTAATTATACATGTTTTTTACGTCTATAACAATTATCATGAACAAAGAAAGTTTTTTATGAATAATTTATTATAATTTCTTTTCTAATTTTAACTGAACAACTTCTAACCAATATTAGTTAAGTTATTTTTAATAATGACAATTCGAGTTTTTTTGTCAACACTGACAAAAAGGTAAGAAAAAACCTCAATCGTCCACATTATAAAAATAATATTAATCTACGAACCTAAATAATTATAATTGAGTTTAAAATAATTTCATTTAACATCGATTAACAAAAAATATCCGAAGAAATCTAGACGAACTATGATTGAAAAATGTCGACTACAGAATATTATTAATTATATTTTTAAATTTTTAATAATTATTTAATATTTGAATATATTTTAAAATTTGATGATAATTAAAATATTTTATTTAAATAAGAAAATTAAAATTCACCAAAATTTAAATTTCCTTATCAAATCAAATATCTTAAAAAATTGAAAATAAAATTAATTCAAATTTGATATATTTAAATATAAAAACTCTTTATCTAAACACAAAGTAAAATTAGTTGATTCGAAAATATTTAAACAAAAAACAGAGGAGTGATAATTTGTTCTATTAAATCATTCATTGTTGACCATATATAATTAGAGGAACTCAAATTTTATATTAGTTAAGATCTTGACAAATCATAGAGAATCTTTTCTACCATTTATTCTTTTCAATGTTGCAAATAATAGGTAGACCCGTTAACTTTAGTTTAAGTTATCCTTCAAATTAAATAAAATTTCAAAAGGACATTACTATCACAATCAATTAATCAACTGTAGAATGTTCACATTTGTATAAATGCATTATTTTTTTGAGGACACTTGGCCCTTGTTTTGAGGGTAGTTGTAGAGATCATGTAAGACAGTCACATTTTTTAGTTACTCCTTTATTTATTTGGTATTCTTCCTTTACATGTGAAGATGTATAAATATGCATTTACTAGGGTTTTGTTTGGTAAATAATATATAAATAAGAAAAATGAAAAATGTGTAAAATATAAATTAATTGAATTTGATGAAAAAAAATCTAATATGAAGATAAATGAAAAGAAGTTGGTAATTTTTACCATTATGATTTGTTACATTAGCATTAATCTTCATAAATTGTTCACGTATGTAAGACGATATCAAATCTATTGCTGTTTTTGGTATATAATTTTTTACATATTTATTCTTAATCATAATTATTATAGTGAGTGTTGTTTTAATTAAGTAACCAAAATATGGGAGACACATGTCTTATGTCATCTGTGTTTGTCTTGAACCTTAGATATTACTAAAATTTCCAATATAGATAACTTTAAATTTTGCAAGTTTCTTACAACTATAAGAGGTGACAAACACCTTTTGACTTCTGTAAAGATTTCCTCAACATTTTCCTACCTTTAATGATACTTATATTTAGTAGGTATTATTTTAAAGGATAATATTTATTTCTATTCTTCAATTTAGGACAATCAAAATATAGTTTAAGAAAAATATTCAAGAAATAGACTTCTAAAAAGAAGTCCTTTTAATAATTTTTATATATTTAAAAACATCTTAATTAAAAAATTAAACAAAAGAGTTAGTTAGTTAGCTATATAGAAAAGTAACTAACAAATAATTTATCTATTTCACGTGAATGAATATATAGGTAAACAATTAATTAATTAACTAATATGACTAAGCTCAAGTTAAATTATATACTTCTTAGTGTCCACTTTTTTTAAATAAAAAATTAATTGTTGTCATAATTATTAAATTTAAGTTAACAATGTTTTAATTTTTGTGTGAATTAAATACTTAAAAATTCTATATTTTTTAATTGAGTTTTTTTATTTAATTTTTGTATTAACTGCGTGATATAATTATTATCTTATTCATCATTTTATTTAATTGTCTCTACTTATATTAATATTAAATTAACTACTTCTAATTAAACATATATTCATATATTGAGGTAGGTATAGTTATTAATGTATTAGTCAACTAAGTATGTAACACAATATTTTTTTATATAAAATTACATATGCATATAGAAACATAATTATTAAGTTAATAAAATATATTGCTTTTAATGAAGTAATAAAAATTAGTTAACTTTATTCTAAATATAAGTTAAACTGTAATATCTCACAAATTTAATATACAATCATATTAGTTGAAATTTACAATCATATACAATCAAAATATACAATCATATTAAGTTGAAATTTAAAACATATTTGCAAAAATCATATATAAGTTTTTCAAAATATTTATTGTTGACAAAGTTTGCTTAATACAAAAGATAATCCGCAGTCTCCTTTGCAATGTCATATGCTCCTGTGACATGATCTTCACAAATAGATAATAAAAACATAAATACAAACAAAAAAGTGTAAACTAACATATATAAAATCATTTAGAATAATCAAAAATTAATCATATACTTCAACAACACATAAACCAATCAAAATCATTTATTTCACTCAATTTTATTCACAATTTCAATTATATGAATTTGAATCATATAAAGAAACTTGACTCTACTTTTGGAAGACCTGTGCATTGAATAGACCCCGAGATATGTACTTGTCATACAACTCCAAGCTGTAAATCTACACAACCCCCAAACCAATGAACTATCAATCTTGTATGACAAGGTTAGTCCCTGAGACTTTTCTAACCAAATATGTTTCAAGCTGCAGTTACCCAGTTCAAACCTCCTTCAACTCTCACCACCTAGTAATGTTTATCTATTTGATCCCTATTACTATTAGAGTCAGGATATCAATTGTTATTGATCAGATTGTTAGACAATGCACATCCTAATTGACTTATAAAAAGGTATTTTCTTTTTTGAAAATACTCTGCCTTGATATTGACCATTTTAATCAATACTTTAACAACATCATATCATAAGCATATATCTCTTTACACATGTATTCATTTTCTTTTCAATCTCAATCTAAAAAATATCGAGAATTATTAAATCATCAATATTATTCAATTTAAATTATAAATCAATCTATTCTATTCAATCCATATTGTTATTACAAAAGAATTAAACAATCAAAATAGAAAAAAAATTAGCTTAAGCGAGAATACCTCTTGCTTGAGCGAAAATTCTCTTGCTTACGAAAATGGTTTGGAGAACACTCCGGTTCCAATGCTATTTTTGTTTCAACGAGAATATCCTCCCTTGAGCGAAAATCTTTTCTCGCTTAGGCGAAATGCCTCTCACTTGAGCGAAAATGGTCCAAAGTGCACTCCAGTTCCAGTGTTATTTTCTCTTGAGTGAGAATACCCTCGCTTGAGCAAAAAATGTTTTCTCGCTTGGGCGAAAAGCTTCTCACTTGAACGAAAATCGACCTGAGAATAGGTCTAAATTTATCCTAAGCTCACTTGAGCGAAAAATTCTTGCCAGAAAAAATATGCAAAAAACCAATTGCATTTCTGGTTTTTCAAGCCTATTTCACTACTTCAAACATTACCAATCATCCTCAAATAACCTATGTTTTTTACATAACAACATAGCTACATATGAAATATCTATTACACCTAAATTTCTCAACTTATCCCATCTCATTCAATTCACAAAATTTCATCTTCAATATTTCATAATACAAGTTCAACTTCCAACTTTTATCAAACCAAATACCTAAGATAAGAAAATCTTACTCTTACCACTTCCATCAACGCAATCTAATTTCATACTCAGTTCAAAATAAGCTAGTTTATCATACTAGTCAAATAGATATTGTCAAAATCATGCAACCATCAATCTAAATGAAATATCATACAAATCTTGTCTATTTTCAAATTTCAATATTAACTACCAACTAAACATAACTCTACAACTCATAATAGTTCATGTTTTTAATATTCAAATGAGGTTGTACATCAAAATTCGTCAAACAATCAAATTCAATCCTATCAAGAATCAATAACATAACTTAAATTCTCTATTGACAAAATGCTCAAAGTCAGTTTCCCTTACATGATTTGAGCAGATACTCTTCCAAAAGTGTTTCCAAAACCTAAGAGTATGAGCATCCTAACCTACACCACAAAATATCTGATAAATGATCAGACTACAATACAAGGATGAAGAACCCACAAAGACTCCATTTGAAGTCTTTGAAGGCACATGCAACATCTAAACAAAGACCTATAAAACATATTTGAATCTGACTCAAAGGAGAACAATGGTAGAATTAAACTTACTCAAACAGAGTTTCTGATTGGGCAGTGTTGCTCAGATTGCTACCAAGAGTCCAGTGGTAGACTCCGATCGTTGATCTAATGAAAGACGGACGAAAACAAAGATTTTAAGAGAAGACAAAGAAAAAAAGGGAAACAAAAATTTAGAAAGATGGTGAATTTGTGAAAGTGAAACTTAACTATTAATTTTTTCTATAAATACATTTTTTCAATTTATTAATAAAATATTCAAGTATTTCTTTCATTTTTACCATTTTCACTATAAATTCTACTATAAAGACAAAATTTCAAGTTATTACATAAACATTTTTTCTTTAAGTTATTACATAAACATTTTTTCTTTAAAATTTTATCATAATAACTTGGGGTAATAATTTAAATGCTTACATTAATACAGTTCTATAAATAATATATGAGAATAGAAATTATAATTTAAGTTAGATTATTACTCGTAAATAAATTATTTTAAATTTAATTAAAAGATATCACTAGTGAAATAAGTATAATTAAGTTCGTAATTCAAGACTACTTTATTGGCTATAATTTGATATTAAGTTGCAACTTAACCATTATTTTAAAAAACTAAATTGATTTTTTTAAATAAAAATAGTCTTAAATATAATTGTTTAAACTAAATTAAATTATAAGTGAAAAAAACTAAAAGATGTAGACTAATAATAATTTAGACAACTCAAATCTCAACTATAAAAAACAATTAGCTGAATTTACTTAAAATATGATTCAATTTACTTAAATAATGATGTAATCATTTTTAGAATTAAATTTAATGCATTTTACACCCCAAACTAGAGAAATATTTGTTTGACACCACTGTTCATCTTTGTATCCCATTTGACACTATTCTATGTAATAAAATATTATATAAATAATAAAATAATAATATATAAGAGTGTTAAATGGAGATAGGAAATAAATAGTAGTATCAAAGTATCACCACCCTAAACTATTAGTTAGCCCCAAAATTTTATTTTATCTATTTTGATAAAAGTGGACACCAAAGTAATTAAGCGACAAGAATAGGGTTATTGAAAGAGGGAGTCTCAATCACATAGAATCTAGTTTTCTATTCCTTTTAGTGATTAATGACATCTTGGTTCTCATAAAGAGATAAAGATGACCAATCTTTTTGTGATAGAACTAAATTAGTATATTTATTAAATATTATAATTTTAAATATATTAATTTCATTATGCATCGATTTTAGAGGTAGAAAAGAACTTATTTCATGCTATAAACAATTATAAAAATCAGCATCTAACCAATTATATTAGGGGATATTCAATATAAAAGCACGTGAGAGGTCCTTTCTTGAAACCAATGGCTCTTAAACAGTTTCACATTGAATAAAGACAACCAATTATTAAACATTCATTGGTTGTTATTATTGCATTTATTCTATACCAGTATTCTGTGTACTTTCTTTCAATAGTACCTTGTTTTAACTTTTTAATTTTCAAATCACATTTTAAATATATTACATGGATATATAGTATTATAGTTAAATGAAAATTCTTAATATTAAGATCTGTAATTGAACTATAATTTAATTTGCTTAAAAGGGTTTCATATTTATCAATTTACTTCTCACTCTTATTCTTTTAAAAATTAGTTGTGTATGTTTGCATATTAACATAAGATAAAGCATGTAGTTTTTTTAGGACAAGTATCAAACTATAAAAGTTCGAACAAAAACAAAAAAAAAAATGTCATAAAAGTACATTTAAGTGTAACTAACATTAATTTATGGCCGTTTGAAACATAGTATTCTCATTCAACCATAGTTTTAAAGTAATATTAAACATTTATTTAAGGAAGATTTTAATTTATTTATAATAAAAAATTAACTCTTTAATCGTTTTATTAATTAAAGCCAACCTTTTCATAGAAAAGTAAGTAAAAGGTAATTACAGTAGCAAATTATGTTCCACATGACCTTGATAAATTCTAAAATCACGCGCAGCTGCAACACGTGAAACAGAATTTTCTTTTTCCATTTTATACTTTTCAAAGTTATTTTAAAATAATGTTGGACACTACGTAAATCACATATCAAATATAAATTATTCATTTGAACATGTAACGTGTGATTTTTTAATTTAATCAACTGTATTTAAATTTAATCCTAAATATACCATTGAATTAAATACTTTAAACAAACTTTGTTACACACAAATTATAGTAATTTCAAAATTACAAATATAAAAATATTTCTCCTGTAGAGCAACAACAATAATTAAAAGATACTTGCTATTGTGACAGTACTTTATTTTATTTATTGTGAGAATATATGCTGTTTTGAAGAAGCAACTGACTCTGGTTTTTCAAAGCGGATAAAAAGGTTGGAATCAAATTACCTTTTCTTCAAAAGAATTGATAGATTCCATTGTTTTTGCAATAAATGAAATTGAAATTACAATAAATTTAAATTTTCCAGAAAATGAACCACATAGCAGAAAAAGTGCACGCGCCAACCATGGCGCGTGGAAAGATTACTCTGGCATTCTGAAAATCTTTACAGAGTAGATATATTGACTTGACTTGATTTCTAGCACACCCTTTTCCTTTGTTTATAGAAAGAGAGAAAAACAGAACAGTGAGACAGAGAAGAGAGAGAGAAGAGAGAGTGTCTCAGACAACCTCTTAGCTTCGTCATTGTACCTTTCCAAATTTGCCTTTGCCTTTTTGCTTGTTCCCAGCTCCTTCTTTTACAAAGGTTAGGGTTTTACGCAAGTTTCAACTACTTAACAATAATTATCAGTTTATAATTATACGCCAAATTCCGCTTTTTGATGCAATACTGTGTGTGTGCTTACGTTCTCTTCCTTTTCATCACTCTTACACGCCAAGTTTCTTTCTCTTCACCACTCCTTCCACAATTGTAGCTACTTCTTAGCACAATCTCACAACAAATTCTCTGCATTTCCCAACCGTTTTTGCTCTTCATTTATTCTTTTTACTAGTGAGTTCACCCCATTCATTATTTTATTTTATTTATTTGTGGGGTTTTATTTTTTTGTTCAAAGTTTAATGTTTGGTATGAAAGTATGCATTTTTTGTCGTTTTGATCTCTGGGGTGTGTTTCTTATTTATGGCGTGAATGGATGGGGTGTGGACCTTTTTGGTAGGTTTGATTCTTGGATTTGCGGAACTGGTGATAATAGCTTCGAGGGAGTTGACCGGGTGCTTCTTCAGCTAAGAGGATGCTTCTGTGATTGGGTTCACTGAGAGGAGTGTGCTGAAGATTAAGGGTGTGGTGGAGAACAATGGATTGGAAGAGATCTGGTTTGGAGTGCCGGAGAGTAAAAATCTGCGGACAAGTTCTGTTGGGATTTTTGTTGATCTGCATAATTCACACTTCAAGTGCTGTCACCGATCCCACTGATGGTAAGGATTCTTACCTTTGGCATCTTGAGCTTTGGCATTTTGCGTGGTCTCCCTAGTGAATGACTGTAGATTCTGTGGTCACACTGTTGTAGTGGACCGCTGATAGTGCTGTCTTCTGGGACTTCTTTTGTTTTTAATATGGTGTGTGTTTCTCAATGGTGGTTGAAGTCTATCTTCTTTGCAATCTGTTTGCAATCAAATTGGATTTCATGTGTTCTTAGATGATGCTTTCGGGTTGATATCCTTCTTCCCCTTTAAAACTGAAGTTATTACACGGTGTTCCCTTGTGGCTGTTCAGTCTATGGTTAATTGCTATGTTTGAATGTCTCTGATTTAATGTTTAATAATTAGCATTGTGTAATAATTATCACAATGATTTTACTATTTAATGTGTAATAATTGGTTTGTTGATCTTTAAATGAGCTGAATGGTGAAGAGTGATTCATGTAGCCAACCAGAATATTTATGAATTACTGCTTCAAGATATTCTTGATTTGCCCTGTCATACATCTGAAGTCTTTAGGAGTTCTAAAGTTTTCTGATTGTATCAGTTGCTGCAATTAATAGCTTATATGTTGCACTGGGATCTCCTGTTCTGCCTGGGTGGGTTGCTAGTGGAGGAGATCCATGTGGAGAAGGGTGGCAAGGCATTCTGTGTAATGGGTCATTCATACAAAAAATGTATGTTATATTGTTATCCCTTTGGCTCGACTCTTCATGTTGATTTGTTGATTGGCATCTGAACAAAATAGATAATCACAAGTTTTCTTATCATCTTATCTATGACAGAGTTCTAAATGGTGCAAATTTGGGAGGAGATCTGGGAGATAAACTGTCAACTTTTGTTTCAATCTCAGTAATGTAAACATAACTCTCTCTCGTTCTTCATTTATCTGTGTGTACATGCATATATGCATGACCATTTAAGCGTTTGTTCATCTGTTGCTTTTTCCCAGCTCATGAATTTCTGTGGTCATTCTTCTTATATAGTACATATAAATTTCTTCTGCATCCTCTTTACTGTTTGCTATGTATTTTGGAGGCAGTGATCTAAGCAACAACAACATTGGAGGAAATATTCCATCTAGTTTGCCAGTTACCATGAAAAACTTGTATGTAATAACCCAGCTTTGATACTAGCTATTCCCAACAGTTTGTGCAAAAAGACATGATGGATTGTATTTTCAGTTTTCTTTCAGCCAACCAGTTTACTGGAAGTATTCCAACCTCTTTGTCCACTTTGTCTGGACTGACAGATATGTGAGTTTGTTGCTCCGATCCTCCTGTTTTATATTAAATTTTATGCAAGTTCATCCAAATTACATTAATTATCTCCTTTCAGGTCTCTTAACAACAATTTCTTAACTGGAGAAATACCAGATGCTTTTCAGTCACTTACGCAGTTGATCAATCTGTATGACCCCATTTAATTTAGATCATTTGGATGAAGATTCTTTGCTTCCTTATACATTAAAATATCTGATGGAGGCATTAACTATTGTGCAGTGATTTATCTCATAATAATTTGAGTGGGGAATTGCCTTCCTCTATGGATAACTTGTCGTCTCTGACCACCCTGTTAGTATTTTGTCTTAACAAGATCAAATTATGACCTTCTACTTTTTGTGCCAAGCAAGCTCACTATTTCCTTGTTGGCAGACGCTTGCAAAACAATCAGTTGTCTGGGACACTTGATGTCTTACAAGACCTTCCCCTGAAAGATTTGTACTTCTCTTAACCATGTCTCTTGCTATAGTAGTTTATAAATTGTTTATTTTTGGATTTGATACCTTTTAAAATGTGTATAGGGTTAGATGGTATCTTTCTAATTTTAGTACTACTTGATTCTATGAACTTTATGATTTTCTGCCCTTCTTGAGCAGGAATATTGAGAACAACCAGTTTGCTGGCCCAATACCTCCGAAGTTGTTAAGCATCCCAGCCTTCAGGTGAAAGTCTTAAAAAATAAGTACTTTATGTATTTTGCTTCTTTATGCTTAAATGGGATGGGATGATACCTTCAATTAGTAAATGGGAAGATGAACATGGAAGTAGGTGGTTTGGACCATCTTTTCTCTAGTTAAGTGGCCAGGAAAAGTAAACACATTAGATAAGATGCACTTGTTTTGCTCTCAGATTGGTTATGAGGGTATGAACTTGTGTTGTGATTTTGGGCCAGTTAAATGACATAAGATTTGACTAGTTTAAGTTGTATCGAAAGTAATATTTGGCAGCTAGCAATAGCAGGACTTAAGGTGAAGTTTCGGGTTACTTTATGTGGCCGTGACTTAACGTTTTGTTGACTTATCATGTCTGGCTATCCTGTAGCTTGCCCTTTTTTCTTTGACTATCGAGAAGTGTTTGTTTGTTGTTTGAAATTTATTCTATTATCTATTGATTTTGGTCTCATCAGAATTTGGAATCTGAAGTATATATATATATAGTTATTTTGTAGCTTTAGTTTTTAAAGATGGTATTTTTTATTTAGGCAAGCTGGAAACCCATTTAATGTAAATGGTACAACAACTCCTGCTTCTTCACCTCGCTCCCCAGCAATAGCACCACCTGGAACTCCTATTTCTGGTGCGCCACCTGGAACTCCCATCTCTGGGACACCACCATCTTCTGGCCGTGTACCTACTAAACAGGCTGATGGACCAGCTGCAGCAAATGAATCACACACTGAGAAATCCAAAAATTCCACAAAAAGGGTGGTTTGGATATCTATTGGTAGTGTGTTGGGATTCATTGTTTTGTTACTAGGATTCATTCTCTTTATTCCAAGATGTAGCAGAAGAGAACGGGATGGCAGAAGGTCCAGGCAACGTCAAATTGGTGCATATGGGGCTGAAAGGGAAATTGCCAGGGATAACGGTATTTCAGTCCAACCACCTAGTCAAACGGAAAAAGGTATAAATATACCCAGTCCTTCATCTTTTTATCTAACTTTTAATTACTCATTGGAATGATTATCCAATTCAAACCTTAATTTTGAAACAATGATAATTTATTATATCAGTACTAGTAGGGGATGTTCCAAGACCAAAAGAGGGTCGTCAGGCAGAGACTAGGACAGCCTGGGCTAATCCAAGGCCAAAAGAGGGTCATCAGGCAGAGACCAGGACAGTCTGGGCTAATCCAAAGCCACAGAGTGAGCAAGAGAAGGATGTGCAAAGAATGGAAACAATACCAAAAACAGGAGAGCATGAGATAGATATTAGTACACTAGAAGTATATTCAATGCCTCCTCCTCCTCCTCCTCCACCCCCACCACCCCCTCCCCCACCCCCGCCTACTACTGAAAAGGTGACCATTGAGCCAGTCACATCCCGCAGAACAACTAATGTCACTCCTCCACCTCCTACTACTGAAAAGGTGACTGTTGAGCCGGCCACATCCCGCAGAGCAACCAATGTCACTCCACTCACAAGAAGTTCAGTTCCTCCTACTTTTGCAAAATTTTTTGCTATTGCATCCCTTCAACAGTATACAAATAGCTTTTCTCAAGAAAATCTTATAGGAGGAGGCATGCTGGGTAATGTGTATAGAGCCGAGCTTCCTAATGGAAAGGTAGCATTGTTGCTTATTATTTACATTGAATATGTTATGTCTTCCTTGACTTTTATCACCCTTCCACAGTTATCTTGTTGATACTTTGTCCTTTCATCTGTAGTCTCTCGAATGTTTTTGTAGTTGAACAGACATTGTCTTCTTCTTTGTTCTTATTTCAACTTTTGTAGCCTGATGTCGAAATATAGTGTAGTATGTAATTTTTCTTATTAATGTTGTTTGTGATTTATTTTCTGATGGCTATTTTTGCATGATAATGTGAATTTTACACATTTGAAGTTTCTAATTTTAAAAATCTTATACAAGAACTAGTCTTCCCGGATATGCAATTGCAAGATATGCATTGATGGCTTCTTCTCGTCTTTTTGCTAACGCAATTGCTTGTCTCTGCTACATCCATGATTCTTGAACAACATTAAACTATATAAGATTGTTTATTCAATATTTTGTGAAGATTTTTTTTGGATAACACGGTAAATGGCTAAATGCATATACTGATCTATCAAAGTTTTAACTAGTGATATCTGTGGATCACATTTTGATTCTAGTCTCTCTGTTTCCCTTACTCTCACTAAAATAATCTTAGTGTTATCACTTGATTGGATTCATATCTGACACTTGGCTTTCTTTATTAATTGTTAGTTACTTGCTGTAAAGAAACTGGACAAGAGGGCTTCTGATAACCAGAAGGATGAGGAATTTCTTGAATTGATTAATAGTATTGATAGAATAAGGCATGCAAATGTTGTTGAGCTTGTTGGATACTGTTCTGAGCATGGTCAAAGGCTTCTTGTATATGAGTACTGCAGTAATGGGTCACTGTATGATGCACTCCACTCAGATGATGACTTCAAAACAAGACTATCATGGAATGCTCGAATTCGAATAGCTCTTGGGGCAGCCAGAGCCTTAGAGTAAGTCAAGTAGCTATTATCATGAAGAAATTTTTTTTTTCTCAAGCTTGTTACTTTAGCTTACAATGGGTTCAAAGTTTTCTGTTTGCAGATTCTTGTTTCTCGTGCCTAAATACTTCAGTTGTCCTCAATGAATTCATTTAAAGCTGAAAGTATTTTTGCAAAAACTTGATCATTAAAGATATAAGTATGACTTTAAAGGAATAATTTGAATAAAAGAAGATCTTTATTCAATTGAATTAATTGAAACAATACATTAGTCTTTATATATAGAGAACTCTAACCCTAAAGTAATTATTACAAAGAGATCTCTAGAATCTTCTACAGTTTCTAACAACTTATAGTAGTAAATTAATATCCTACTAACAAGAAGCTTCTAGTAGTAAGTTTAATATCGTACTAACAACACTTCCCCGGTTGAATGGATATCTATCTTTCCTAGCTTACATGTGAGATCGTGAAATCATTTAGTGGGAAGATTTTTTTTTGTAAACAAGTTTGCTAACTGAAGTCCAAATGGGACATAAGAAGTAGTGATAAGGCCACTATCCAGTTTCTCTTTGATAAAGTATCAACCTCTCTATATGTTTGGTTCTATCATGCTGAACTGGGTATTGTGAACAATGCTAATAGCTGACATATTTTCACAATAAAGAATCATAGACTTTTCACATGCCACTTTAAGATCTTTTAGAATAATTCTCAACCATAACAATTCGCACACCCCATTTGATATAGTTCAGAATTCAGCCTCTGCACTAGACCTTGCAACAACATTTTGTTTCTTACATCTCCATGTCACCAAATTTCCACCCAAGAAAATGCAATATCCTGATGTGGATTTTCGATCTGCGGCAGTCCCTGCATAATCTGTATCTGTACACTTCCATTCTTAAATTTTCATTCCTCTTGAATGATGATCCCCTTACTAGACTTGTCTTCAAATATTGAAGGATTTTTTTCACAGCTTGTAATGTCTCTTCCTTGGATCATGCATGAACTGACTAACTACAATCACAACATAAGTTATATCAAGTTTGGTGTAAGGAGTAGTATTAAGAGTACTAAGTACAGACATCCATACAAGATGTGTCAGGAGAAGTAGTATGAGACGGTTCCTATATGAAAGGGACAAAGTATGACTTCCCAGCTTTGAAAGAACACTCCCCCAGAAGCTAAAGACATGTAAAAAGATTTAGTTTCATCAAAAGTGACATCCATGGAGGTAAAAAAACTTTCAACTTAGAGGATGGTAACAAAGATATTCCTTTTTATTAGATGCATAACCAATGAATACACATTTAATAGCTTTAAGATTGAACTTTCCACGACATGGATTATGATATGAAGACTAGAGAGGAAAGAAATATATGAAAAGAAGGAAGACACAGACTCAATGGGACTTTGACCATCTAGAACCCAAGAGGGTAATTGGTTAATAAGATAGGTAGTAGTGAGGACAGCCTCGCCCAAGTAAGATTTAGGGATGTTCATCTGGAAAAGGAGTGCTTGTTTTACCACAAAAAGATGCCTATTTTTTCTTTCAGCAATGCCATTTTGTTGTAGTGTATCCACACATGTGAATTCATGAACAACATTTTGGGGAAGGAATTTAGACATATCATGATTTACATATTCCTTCCCATTATCAGAACGCAAACGTTTAATTGACTTTCTAAATTGTGTTTTTATCATGTGGAAGAACTTGGCAAGGCAAAAATTTTAGATTTTTCTTTCATGAGGAAAATCCTTGTAACACGGGTACAATCATCAAGAAAAGTGACAAACCATTTAGCACTATATATACTAGAGTTTTATGCAGGCCTCCAAATGGAAAGGATAAACAATAGGAGGAGGATATGTGACATGACGGTGCTTTGCAAGTTGACATACATCCCATTTAAATGACTCACAGAGTCTGGAAAGACATCAGAACAAAAAAGGATGGATGTCCCAAAAGTTGGTGGAGAAGCCAAATTTGAGAGGACCTACTAGTAGTGTAAGATTGGAGACATGAGATTGGAGACATGAGGTAGTTGTTTGTCTATTGATATTATTCTTAGTTCTTTGTTAAAGCAATACAACCCTCTCTAGTCCTTAACAGTTCCAATCTTCCAATCGTTTTCCTCGTGTCAAGATCTTGAAAAAGACAATGAGCGGGAAAGAAGGTTACAAAACAATTTAGGTCATGAGTAAGTTTTTGAACAAAGATAAGGTTATTAGAAAGTTTTGGAACATAAGAAACATCTTTAAGGCTGAGAGGTGACGTAAGAGAATTATTGTCACGTCCAACTATTGGGATACAAGTCCTATTGGCAACAGTAATGTGATTACCAAGAAGAGAAACATATGATGTTAAAAGAGATGAGTTAGGGGATGGTTTGTCACACCAAACTCTAGAACCCAAGAGTCCTTACATAAATTTTTAGATACATTAAAAGAAGAATTGAAGTTCTTACCCGTCATGGTTAGAGAGCAAGTACCAAAAGGAGGTGACTTACTGATAGGACTCCATGAGAGACTTTAGACGTTCAATTTCAACACGTAGTGAAGGCATGAATAATAAGGATTCCTTAGTCTCCCTTCTAAGGCAGAAAGAAAGCTCCGATGACCTGACAGCTCTCTAAGTAAAACGAAACAGTAAGACAAAAAGCTCCAGTGATGGTGGCAATAATGGTGACAGCAGCAGTGATGACGGCAACTGACATCTCTGGTGGCAGCCACAATGACAGGAGGTGAGAGAACCACCAGTCGGCTGCACTTCAGGTAACCCCAATAATCAAAGGAAATCAGTGCACTTCAGGCAACCCTAAAAAGAGTCGTAGCTAAAACGGTAGAGAAGAAATGCAGAAACAAGGCTCCTGATATTGGGAACTCTGATACCAACTTGAAAGGAATAATCTGAATAAAAGAAGATTTTTGTTTAATGGAATTAATTGAAAGAGGAGATCAACCTCTATAGAACTCTAACCCTAAAGTAATTATTACAAAAAAATCTCTAAAATCTCCTACAACTTCTAACAACATCTAGTAGTATGCTGATATCCTACTAACAAAATGCTTCTAGTTATACATTTCATATCCTACTAACAAGAAGCTTCTGGTAGTACATTTAAGATCCTACTAACAACAATATGTCTAAACCTTACCAGAACTTTCTGAAGTGTAAATCAGTAAAACTCATGCTTACCATCAAACCTCAGTGCTTCTCGATGTGGACCTTACAGTAACTCAAAATACATTATGCTCTGCTCTTTGTATGAAAGAGACAGAGATTATAAACCGTTAAACACAATTTCAAGAACCAACTGAAGCCAAAATCATAAGATGTTGGAGCTGACCAAATCATGGTCTATCAAACTAAGAAATGTCGTATTCAATCTATGATTTTCTATAATTTATGCAAAAACGTATTTGGATGTTTTGGGAACTTTTCTTTTTCCACTTTTAATATGTTTTAAGATACAAAATTTGATGTTCTGAATGTAATATTCTTTTCCTTCAACTAGATATCTGCATGAGCTATGTCAGCCACCTGTAGTACACAGAAATTTGAAGTCTGCCAATGTTCTGCTGGATGATGATCTATCCGTTCGGGTCTCTGATTGTGGTTTAGCTCCATTGATAGCTTCAGGATCAGTCAGTCAGGTAAGATAGCATTTGATATTGTAAAAGTTTTTTCAACATAACGAGGGTCATGATGAAAATTTTACCGGGTTGATGTACTTCATGATATTGTAGGAAAGATTTATTATTATATAGCTTTTCATTAAACAAGCATATCAATGCAGATTGCATGATAAGTCTGTTAATATTCTGTGCATTGTTAGCTCTCGGGGAACCTGTTAACTGCTTATGGCTACGGAGCTCCTGAATTTGAGTCTGGAATATACACATACCAAAGTGATGTGTACAGCTTTGGAGTGATCATGTTAGAACTTTTGACCGGCCGTCAGTCCCACGACAGGTCAGAATGGATGAAGTCATAATTAGAGTATTTCAGTCATATGTTAACTTTTTTATTCAGTTATTTTTTGGAACATCCTTAACAGGACACGTCAACGGGGGGAGCAATTTTTGGCCAGATGGGCCATTCCCCAACTCCATGATATTGATGCCTTATCGAACATGGTCGATCCTTCTTTGAATGGAAATTACCCAGCAAAATCATTGTCAAATTTTGCAGATATCATCTCTAGATGCCTTCAGGTGATCTTTTGTCTAAATGAACTTTAAGTTCCAGTTATTATTAGCTTATTTATTTCAGACGGCTTCTTCCTGGACGTCCATAGTTTCTTGGAGCACCTCCATGCATTTGTAAATTTTCCAAATTGCCCATTTTGAAAAGACTCCTTTACCCCTGTGAAGGTTATTATGTGTTTTGACTTTAGAAACCGTCTATTTTGGAACGTAAAATTTGACTTTCGGGACAGTCTATTTCCAGAAATAGATTGTTCTGGAAGTATAATTTGACTTTCAGATCTGGAATGGTCTATTTCAGAAGCTAAAAGTTACACTTCTATAATGCTTTCAGAATGACCTATTTCGGAAGTTGTTTCCAAATCTGGAAATAGCTTCTGCAATAGGCATTCCGGAAGTCAAAATACACTTCTATTTTTGTTTTTGGAATGACCTATTTTGGAAGCTAGCAATAGGCCATTTGGAAGTGTATTTTTTGGTTTCGGGGATAGCCCCTTCTGAAAGCAAAAATGAAGGTGTATTACAGAAGGGTAAAACAGACATTGCAATCTTTAATGAAGGCAAGTGTGGGAAAATTAAAAGGGTATGGAGGTTCAGGAAGAAGCTATGGAGGTGCAGGAAGAAGCGCTCTTATTTCATGTTTATTCTATGGAATTAATGTTTTGCCTTGAACTTATGTAATGCAGTCAGAGCCAGAATTTAGGCCAGCAATGTCCGAGGTTGTCCTATACTTACTAAATATGATAAGGAAGGAGTCTCAGCAAAGTGAATGAAATGAAAAATGAGAATGGTAATGACACTTGTTTGTGAATTAATCATTGTGTGCAGAGAATCACTTGCTGAATTTCAACTAGTAGAGATATCAATGCTTCATTATTTCCTACTAACCTATTCAACATTGAATGCCAAGTTCTACCACAGTTTTTGTCCTATCAGTATAAGAAAACTGAGTTGTTGTGATCAACACGTGTATCTGTAGCCGTATCATATCTCATAATTTCATAGTTGATTAAACCATTGCCATGTTGGTAGTGTAGAGGTGTGCTAACCAACCCATTTATTTGATAATTGTTTCCAAATTCTTGTAGTGCTGTAATTTCGTGTTGTGGTTTAGGTTCATCCTTCACAATAAAAGTTTGTTGATCATTTGTACCAAATCACTGACAACCATTGTAACATGATATTTATTGTTCTTTGTACACTTCAAAATGATATCTCTTGTTTACTTGTGCTGTGCCTGTTGGATCTATATTTTGGATTACAATTGCATTTGAAGCCTGTAAACTATCATTGTGAATTCTTACTTTGGTCTCTTTGAAAGATCATAATTTATTAATATTTTCACATAACTTAACACTAAATCAACTCTAGAGGATTTGATTTAGGTCATTTTCAACGTTGTCGTTATAAATATTTATTATATGATGTGACATTGTTTATACAAATACCGTTATTTGTATAAGTAACAATATTTGTGAATATTATTAAATGATTAAAAACAAAACAGAGCACAAAACAATATAGAAATAGAAGAATTAGGCTTAAGCTCACTCTCTTAGAAGTATTATCACTCAAAAGTACGAAATAAGATTACAACCACCGACCTTTTATTATGAAAACAAAGAATAAAAAAATTAACTTTTATCGTAATTATTAAAATGATTATAAAATATGTTCATAGAAAATAATTATAAACTAAATAATTTTATTATAAGTATTTCTTTATTATATTATAGTTAATTAAATTTAAAAAAACAGCTTCAAAATACAAAGGGTAAGATATTAAAATAAACTATATTGACAAAGGTATAATTGGTAACAAAATGTGTACACTAAAAATGGTTACATAACAATTATAAAAAAAATTATCTTTATTAATAGTTATAACATTAACTTTTAAATTTAATTGTTAGTATATAACTAAATTACTTTTTCTTCTATGATAACACTTTTGGTTTGATCTCTGAAATTATTGAAATTAAAAAGTAGTTTATATAAACATAATCTATTTGTCGTGTTAATTATTAGGTAGATGAAAGTTAATCAACAAAATAGTTCTTCTTTTTTAAGGTGCTATAATGATTGTTGAATATAGAAAACTTCAAACATGTTTTAAAATGTGAAAGAACTTTGGAAGAGTTTGTTACAATTTCAAGTCTATCCCTTAAAGAGGCTAGTTATATACAGATAAATTTGATATACTATTATAATTACATTATTGATTTTCAATTGTGATCGAAAAACTTTTATGACTTTGTTTTTAAATCTTTACTATTCAATGTGACCTACAAACTTTGTTAGTTTTTGCTTTAGAATCTTTATTATTCTTGTTTGCTTTGTACCTGATTAAGGCCATGTTTCATTGTCAATTTTTATGATTTAATTAAAACATATCTTCATTCTGAAGATAAGGATTTGGCTGTGACGTGCTTTCCCCATATTCTTTTAGTTTGTTTTTATCTTGTTTTGTTCTTTTATAGAAGTGATTAAAGTTAACGATGTCATTGTCTATTGAAGAAGATGGTAACTCTTGGTTATTTTAAGCCACTCATTTATTCTTCTTTTATTGATAACTAAATTAACCTTTTTTCCCATCACAATTGTCTTGTATATAGGCATAATATCATGGTAATGTCCATGTAATTAATTGAGAAGCTATAAAGGATATTGATCAGTATCCACTCACAAATGTTGAGTTTTCTCTTAAATGATTATAAATTTTATTGACTTCTTTTTCAAAATAAAGTTAGTAAAAGTACAAAATCAACTAACTATTTGATGAACTATTTCAAAAATTCTAAAGAAATTTCAAGTTGAAATTAGATGAACCATAAGTATTTTTGGGGGACTTAGGTAAAATAGGTGAGGCCAAGTACATATATGTAATGCTAATAGGAATAGGTTTGGAGGCTAAAGGTTCTTGAAAATTATTTTTTTTAGAATAAAGGGATTGGTTGTAGTCTCTGGGGGACAAGATATTTAATGTTGTAATTTTGGAAAATTGTATATTTCCATTTGCATCTTTACTGTGAAAAAAATATCTGCATTGAATCAATATGAACTATAGTATGAATTCGTAAAAGATTTTGATTTTGAGGGTGTTTTTGAGGGCAATGAAAGTCTCGAAGGAAAAAAGTGGAAATTGTCAAACCCCAGATTTGTTTGAGTAGTTAAAAAATGAAAATTGAAAAAAAAAAATAAAAATAAAGTACAATTAACTTGAAAAAATAAAATGGAAAACTTATAATACTAAAAATTAATAAAAGAGAGGCGAAAGTTAAAGAAATAGAAAAAAAAATTGGTTCAAAAAATATATTTTAGGAAAATATTTTAGTTTCTTTAAAAAAAACGGAAATAATTAGTACCTAAAAATAAAATAAAAATAATTATAGCATTTTTTTATATAGATATGGTTCAAAAAAAAAGATAAAAATAAATAAACCTTTCTTAAACCTATTTAGTTTTCTTTTAACTCTTCATTACTCAATACATTTTCTCACCAACTCGTTTTTGAAAGACTAACGGTGAGTTGGATTAAAATGGATTAAAAAAATATAATTTTTAAGATTAAAATCACTCTTCTTTCTGTAAGAACTAAAACTGGTGCTAACTAATATCGAGATTGAAAAGACCTTCACATTACTCAATATATTGATTTTGCACCACACACTCTAATTTCTCTTATTACAAACCCGTCATCAATCCATGTTTATACATTAATATGAATTGATTGTATAATAATAGCTTATTTTTCTCCAATTACTTGATCAGATAACACCTAATTAAAAAGTAAAATATAACATACAATAATAGTACCGAATTTATAATTTTTAATGCAACTAATTACATGTGGCACACCTTAAACCGTGTGAAAACTTCTTCTCCATGAATGTTTTCTTAAACAAACTATTTTCAAGTAATATCCATTTTTTTCTTATAATTGTATAAGTATGTTTCTATTATGTCAATTTCTGTGCTCTTCGTTAGATGAATGATTTGAAAGTTAATTATAGCGAAAATAATGTCTAACACAAATTAATAAGGAAATCTCATCTAATTAAGATTATCATCAAAATCTACAACATCATCTCTTTATGAATAAAATACAATCACATTAAGTAATCAAAATAATCATACAAAAATTGAGAAAAAAATATATTTATTATGATATTCTCTAACATATTTCATCTTATATGAAACACTCATAATTCATCCACACCCAAACACTATAAAAAAATAAATTTATATAAAAAAAAAAAAAAAAAAAAAAACAAAATAAAATATATATATATATATATATATATATATATATATATATATATATATATATTGAAAGACTCATATTGAATATGTTTTATTAAATATTAATATTAACATTTAATTTAATATAAAACTTATATCAGTAACGAATTTAAGAATTAAAGATTGGGATAAATAAGTTAATTACAACTCAAATTATATACTTATAAGTGTAATTGTGTAGTAATTTATGCTCATAATTCCTCTTCATTTCTCACTTGATATATTAGTTTATGCCACAAACTATTAAGAAAGCAAATGAATATTTTGTATGCTATAGTTTAGCTTTTTTTTTACTTAATACTTACATTCATACGAAATCAACAAAACATCATATGACTAAATTATTTATAATTCAACAAACTCATATAATGTAATAATTGACTCAATTATATCCTTTAAATCCATATAGACACACATAGATAACAATCATCACTGATCTAATAAAATATTTAAATATTATATATATATATATAATATTTATCAATTTGAAAATATATCAATTTCATTATATAAATGTTTTTTTAGTAACTAAAAATAAAGTTAATTTTTTGTTAGAATTTTTAACTTAAACAAAATATTACAAAAAATTGTGTATGCAATGATATTTTTTTTATACAACATCAATTAAAAATATCACTATCACTTTATACATATGTGGCGTTTTTGCGTATCCTTATAAAGTTAGTCGTCACAATTTATAAAATAACATTTTTGTACAAAATGCTGTAACATGCGTCATATAATGTCTTCTACATATAAATAATGTTAATTGAACGTCATTCTGAACGTTTTAATACAATGTTTATTATGACCATATTATAATAAATGATAAGTGATAATAGTTTAAATTGTCATAATTATAATATTAAATATATATATATATATATATATATATATATATATATATATATATATAGTATTTTATATATATATATATATATATATATATATATATATATATATATATGCAGTATTTTATAACTATATCGAATAGTATTTCATAATTTATCATATTTCATAATTATATATGTTATATACATATCTAATAGAACAAAACTAAAATATCGCATTAATATAATTCATAGTACAACATATATTCTAACACAATTCACAAAATATTATGTTACAAGACTAATACTATTACAACTTTCTAAATTGTTTAAATCCACTTCCCTTGTAAAATACTAAAAAAACAACATATATATTTAATCATATCATTATGCGCTGTGATAGATTATGCGCTCATATTCTCTAATTGCAACATTCTTAGCATCTTCAGTCATTCTCACAATTTCTTTTACCTATTCCAACTTACGAACCCTGGATTTGTCAACCCCAAATATTTTAGATGAGGTTGCTTCAAGTTTTTCAACTCTTGAATGCAAAGCAGCCAACTCAGATAGAAGAGTTTGCACAGTCAATAGTGCACTTGAACACTCTGAGAATGCACTATGAACAACCAACATTAATCCAAGGTACTTGTGAAGTGTATCCTGCTATGCATAAAATTAGAAAATCATCAAAATATTTAGTGAGTTACCCTTTACTTAGGAAGAGTGATACAAATTCTTACAAAAATAGACAACTCGATGGAAATTGTATCATTTAAAGACTAATATAATTGTGTATTATACCAAATATTCACAGTCTGAGCATTTAATTCTCGAAATAATCTGCTAGCCTTGAAGCAACTTTGCTTAACCTTTCATATCAGCAGCCTGTACCCTTTGAGTGTTCAAGACAACCTCTTCATTCTCAAATTTTGTTAATTTAATAAATGTCAGCCCTAGTTCACCCATTGTCTCTCCCATATCTTGTTGCGCCCTGACAAGTGACTCAGCCTGCACCAAAATTGGCACGTGATTGGAAAATTCATGGTAACCAATAAACACATAGAAGGTTCAAGAAACCGTCACTGACATTGATCTTAAGATCAAGGATTTTGGGCCCATTACCAAAAAAACCTTAGTCATAGACTCTGTTAAAGGATGTAACAAGAGTTAAACAGATACACACAGCCTAATTATCTGAAATTAAAACCCAAATAATACTTGTTGAGATGCACCATTAATCTGCTGCTTAAGCTCTTGGTAGCTACTTCCAAAGGTTGTTCGAGCTATCACATCACCAGTAAGAATTACAAATTCTGAACAAACATTAAATTCATACGATCCATGAGCTTCAACTAATTTTTCTTATCGCGCGATCATGTTGTGACAGCTGCTTGAAAATGCTGGCACCACTGCCTGTAATATAACTTAAACTGTGTTATTACTTGTACTAAGAATGTATAAAAGTGACAAAACAACTTGCTTATCTTCCACATTAATTAAATTAGTATACGATAGAATACTGAAAAACTATATTTATGGGAAAAAAGTGTTTGTGATATTAGAAGTGACCTTCAACTTCTCAAAGTGGAAAGCTGATGTTACCAGGTTTGTCCAAGTTTCACCTTCTAATGAAGACAATCCTAAAAATAGAAGATTGATGAGAGGGTTACGAGGTGGCTTAACAAAGTGCCCTTTCTTATTTGTCAAAATCAATCTTGTAAACTCTACATCTGCTATTATGAGTCTTGGTCTTCTTCCAAACCAACACAATGAAATGTTTCCTACTCGTAAATAACATAATGACTAATTTATTTCAATAAAATAAACGTGTTAGAAATGTTTTTATTAAAGTGATTATCATAGTAAAAGTAATTTACCATATTGGAGAACCATTTTGTGTAGGAAAACGATGACACGAGGGATGATTTGATGGTGGGGGGAGATTGGTTTATGTAAAACCTTTTGGACAGAGTCTTTCATATCCAAAGTGTCTCCAGTAAAAAACTTGTTTGATGTTCCTCTAGTCCCTTGCTTCCTCAATAATTTCTCAATATTTCTAGGTCTCCACCGTATAATATTCACAAATCATAGCACAGAAAAATAGCAAGACAAAAAATCATACCATAGTTTTGAATATGCCATCCTCCATGTTTCTAAACTGGTATAGAGGAGACAATGAGGCTATCTCTATCACAACGAAATAAAGATGGAATAGTGGTGAAGAAAATTGAGGCTATTTCACCTTCTAGTCCACAATGAAATGGTGGAATAGTGTTCTACAGGCAGGAATTTTTTTCTTTCTTTTCAAGAAACTCCTTATCCTCTTCCACAACCGGAGGCCTGGAACCTCCCTAATCATTGGCCACGGACTGTCTCAATTCCTTGAACAACCTCATCAAATCCCTGCCTCCTGTTTGGGAAGCTTCGTCGCGCCATGGGGCACCCTCGATGCCACATTCGTCGTCGAAGGTCGTGGAAGCCTCCCCTGGACCTGCAAAAACACCCTGAACTCGTTAATCGTTTTTATATTTAATTAATGGCAGTGGAAGCCTCCCCTACATATGCAAAAACACCCTGAATATATCATCGGTCCGGGCGGTCGAAGGTCACCGATTTTCGAAAATGCTCCGGGTTTCAGACAATCACTCCAATCGGTTAGGATTCACGACACAAATTTACAAATCACTGTGTTGGAAGAGTTAGGGTTCGAAACTAGACGAATTTGTGAATGACTATGTTGGAAGATTTAGGACTCGAAACTATAAGAACTTGGGATTGAGTGTCTTGGGAGAGTTATGGTTTGTGGAGGGATTCGAAAATGGAATGAAATGAAAATGAAAATGAAAATGAAAATTACCAAAGGTTTCAGTTTGGGAACGAAAAGGTGTTCAAAGAGATTTCAGGGTGTTTTCACTACATAGCGTTTTCACCGTGGAGGGAAATGTGTACTTTCATTTAACCTAAAGGAAAGAAAATTGGAAGTGATATAAAGTGACAATTGTAAATGTTATTTTTGAATTCAAAATATGACAATCATTAAAATGTCTCTACCTTATTCAATCTACCTTATTCAAACTTGTATAATCTATCTAGACTATATTCAACCAATTAAACATAATTAAAACAACATAGTACATATTTTTCTACAAATCATAACATTTGGGTAGCATTTCCAACCTTAAAAGATACTCTTAGTTTCAATTGGTTACTTACAAGATCAAAACAAAACAATATTCTATAGTTATTTCAACTCACATGCACAATCATATGAGTAATCAAACTAAAAAGGTCCGAAAACCCTAAACTAAATTAACATAATTTCTATTCTCATATACACTTGATTTACATAATATTATAATTTTATATTGTATGGATACACATTTTTCTATTTGGAATTGATCATTCAAAAACTTCAAACAAGTATATAAAACTTCAAACAAGTAACATGAATACTACATCATGCATGCCTTTACTTATTTTCTAACTCCATTAACTTCAAATTCAAAACTTTAACATCAAAACAAACCCTCATGACTTATTGGTTTGATTCCAAACTAATTATCTTCATTTCAATATCAAATTATTCAATTTATAAAACAAAGAAGAATTTAAACGCATACACTAGTAGAAAAAAGACATTCATCGTCAGTTTTGAGAGACCTTTGTCGTCGGTTCTCGAATTGACATTGACCCAAGAGACGTTGATTTAGACATCAGTTGAAGAACCGACGTCACATAATTCCTCACAATGTCGATTAAGACCAGATAACTGACATCATAATTTTACTGAAAATTGTAAACATAAGAAGCACCACGTCGGTTTCGTGCTAAAACCGACGTGGTGCTTCTTATGTTTATAGTTTTAAGATGCACTACCACGTCGATTTTGACCATAACCGACGTGGTGAATCAATCACAATAACGGTTATAGTTATAACCGACGTTGTGTTTGTGTTTTTTTTTTTAAATATACACAATAAATAACCTGCTAACCTCCCTGCATAAATTTCATAAACCAACCATTTCAATACACAAAATGATATGCAATTGTAGTTCTTACTTAGTATATACACTAATTTACACTAAAATGTACTATATTACAATAAGAACTAATTCTAATCTATACTAAGATTGACTCCTAACTTTGAGAAAGTACTTTGCCCATTCTTTTTGAATTTCTTCTATATCATTCTTGTCCAATGGCTCTATATATTGAAAAGTCCGAAATAAATACAAAGTTTAATCCTAGAACTTTAAAATCAACAAACATTTGACACATTTACAAACTTATAAGAGAAAAACTTACATGCTCCCAAGAATCTATGATCCCAGCTCTTGCTATGGTTCTTATCCAGTGCATAATATAATATTCACATTCCCAACTTCCTCGTTACTTATTGCACTTTCATTAAAGTTTCAATCATCAAAAATTTGAATAATGCTAATTTTAATAAAGTCAATTACATTTAGAGTTAAATACCTTAGTCTGTATCCATTGGAGGTTTTGGGTTGTGGATGAAGATCTCCCGCAAAGAACCTTACACACATTCATTGCACTAAAATCCAAGTTTTTTAGTAATTTGCTTATTTGTAATTAAAATAGTGATATGTAATACTTAAAGTTAATTAAACGATACCTTTGTACAATTTGTTTCAAATCGTTTTGTGACTTCTTATGCAACAAACAAAACCAAACAATTGTGTTGTCCGCGGGACACACAAGCATCAGCTGCCAATGAGACCTAAAATAAGAAAATATATTAATAATGTAATATATTCAACATTACTTAAGATAAAAATATAAAGATTTAAAACTTATTGATGGATAATTGGGGCAAGGTAAATTCTCTTCCTCGATTCTGAATCTAGTTTTGTATATAGGTCTGAGTGTCAATGAATTTATTTCCAGACCTTTGTAGACTTTGCGGTTCAAGAAATCTATAAATATCAGGATTTCCTATGTTATAAACTAAATCATGTATATACCTGCATTGTGAAAATCAATGTTAGTAATAGGATAAGTTGATGAAATAAATAATTAGCAAACATGTAGAAAAATATACTTACATAATCTATAACTGAATTATATTACTGTTTAACATCTGAAAACCACTAGCTAGTTCCCACATGTCTTGCATCGATATATATAGTGGGACACCTCCAATCCCAAAGATAGATGCTTTCCAAGAAATTTGAGCTGGATTATTAAAATACTCGTGGAGTATACGAGTCAACTCTTGAAGTGGATTCTCCCAACTGACGTTATGCACTCACTGCAAAAAAAAAAGTTAAAATTTAAAATTTAAATGTTTACCGTGTTTTCGAGGACAGTTATAAGTGATAACCGACATTATGATGTTCATTTAATTACAAAAATGACACCATATTTTTCACAACATCGGTTTTTGATTTAACGGACGTTATATTGACGATGTAGAAGCCCATTTTTCTACTAATGATAAATCATTTCAACTCCATAATTAATAATATTTTTCATTTTTAACAACTAATAATAGAATAGATTCCCAAATTCATAACTCTTTCCAATAATTTCAACTTCACTATAAAGAAGTAAATTAAATTAAGCTCCAACAGTTTACGGTTTAACACAAAAAGTTAAAACTTATCCATAAAAAATCTTTGATTATCAAATCAAAGATGGTTTTGTAACTTTAAACCAACATAAATTTATCTTTATCCATAAAACTACATATACAAATACACATCCTAGACATGAAAATCATATTTGAAAGGTGAATATAAATGAAAAATTCATACAGAAATGACAAAATGAAATATTTGAACAAGAAAACAATAATAAAAAACTATAAATATGACAAAAAAGAAATATTTGAACAAGAAAACTAATAAAAAATTATAAATATTTGAATGAATAAGTTGAAGTGAATGTTCATAATATAACTCATGATATTATTATATCAAAATATATTAGAGATCTATGAAAAAAACAAAACTGAGTTATTAGATGTTATATTTAAGTGAGTATATCTCAAGCACTTCATATTAATTTAAGTTTAGCCCAGATTTCACTATCAAAGCAAATTTGGCTGATGGTTGATGCAATGTGTTGGATGATTGAAAATAGAGATAAAGAATGTGTGCTACGTTACGTTTGGTGTTAAATTGATTTGACAGGTCCTTATGCACCGAAAGAGAAATCCTACTATTTGTGTGCATCACTTTCTCATCAAATTTGCAAGAGTTTTCCTTTTTGTTTCAGTGGCTAATTCACCACCACATAAGCCAAAAAGTTAACCTTAGTTTAACAAATCTCAGGTGAAGAATATGCATTTCATTTTCATTGCTTTTTTTGAAACATTTTTGCACCGAAAATTTCTGTTTTTTGACCAATTATACATGTTTCATGGTTTGGGTTTTGACCCTACTAAATCAAATTTATATGGAACAATATCTTGTAAAAAAATTAAGTCTAACATGTCAATAAAAAAGTTTAAATCTAATATATTAATAATAACAAATTTAAAACTATCAAACTATAGAATATTATTATATGTGAGATATTTTAACTTCAATAATAATAATAATAATAATATTAAATTTAGATAAGAAAATGTGTAGATTTGTTAAATACTAAGAATAATAATAATAATAATTATTATTATTATTATTATTATTAAGCACACTTAATTTGAGCATAAATATCTATAATAAAAAGTGTATGTCATTCAAACTAAGATAATAATGAATTTTAGATTAAAACTATAAGAACTTATTATAGAAACCAAAACTCAGTGAATAAAAATTATAGGACTAATATTTAAAAAGAAAATCATGACAAACTTGAGCAAATATGCTGAAATTAAAAATATGGATTTTTTTTTCACAAATTTCAACAGGGAGTTTAAGAATTATTTTTTTCTTTATATGTACTGAAGGGTCATTGTTATTAGCTAAAGAGTGTCCCTCTTGATCAAATTGACCAATTTTCTGTCTTTGTTTAGTGAATAATCATTCTTAAGTTGAGAATTATTATTTAGAAGACCATTAAGTTACAATCAATTATATGAAAAATTGTAATAAAATTAAGAATAGCTAAAATACTAAACTGTCTCCCACGGGCTAATAGGCATTAAACAATTTGTTTTTCCAATTTTTTCTATCGAGGAAATAGTTCGAAGTTTAAAAAAATATATATATCAGTTAGAAAAAATTTCATTATATTGAAATAAAGTAATGATTTTTTTTTTTGGTTTATATTAAGCAATTATGTTCAGTAAATCCAAACTTGAAACCTTAACTAGTCCAATATTATTTGCACTAACAATATATTAATATATATTAACACTCATAATTTTTTTAATTATTTTGGAACATTGAAAATAGTTTTACTTGCTTATATGTGGAGTTTATATTTCATATACATGTTTCCTTTTTTTTCTCTTTAGAATAAACCACGAATTTGTTACAATTTCTTACAATATAATATTGCTTTTCATAATATCAAGTATAAATTCGAGATGAACATATCCAATCCTCTAGTTCATCCAATTAATTCTTAAACCTTGTCTCCTTTATAAATAAATATTAAATTATAGTATTGTCTCAGTTAATTCTTAAAAACATATGCCCACCTAACTTTTAATTCCATCCAATTAATCCTTAAATTTAATTTTTTTAATAAATAATATCCATAATATATTAAGATTAAACTACCAAAAAAAAATTCTCAATCATTCATTGGTTTTATTTATAAGTCCCTTTCCAAACATTAAATCATAATAAAGTTAAGATTAAAAAATATTTATTTTTTATTTTCATATAATTTTTTAAATTAATAATTTATTAATTATATGAAAGAACGAAATGTAAGAAAAATGATAACAAATAATTAACATTAAAGATGAATAAGCAATTGATTTTTTCTTTCTGTCAGTATTTTACGTTAACTTTAAGGTGAAAATGGAATTTAAATTAATAAAAACAGAACAGTACGTGAAAAAAAATGCTAATTCAAGATAAAATTATAAGAATTTTATTTATTTGTACAAAAGAAAAATTTAAAAGTAATTAAAGTATAAACTATTAATTTAAAAAATGTAGAAATTAATTAAAAAAAATGTAAGTTCATTTAAGAAACACTACATTTTTTATCCTGAATTTTATTCTTACAATAACGATCCAACAAAATTACTAGTACTAAAAAGAAATCAGAGACAAAGGAGTTTTCTTTATTATAAGAACATAAACAAATAAAAATCTACATATCTTAGTCTTAAAAGAATAAAATAACAATTTTTAATTAAAAAGAATATTAAAGTAAAGTTTCGTACAGAAAAAGATAAAAGGGTGATGAAGAAGATGGGTATATAAGAAGGTTTGTCAGAAACAAACGGAATCGGAAAGAGAGGAAGCCGTAGATTCCAAGGCTTTCTGCTCTCTCTGTCACTCTCTCACTCTCTCACACACATTGCCTCAACAATTTCTCTCTTTCACTCCCATTCATGAGTCGCTACGATCCCAATCCCTTCGAGGAAGAAGAGGTCGAGGTTAATCCCTTCGCGGTTAGTCTTCATTTTCCCTAATCTCCTTTACTTCGCTTTTCCTATTCCTCGCTATACCTAGATCCGTTTCGGTGCTCCAGATCGTTCCTCAATTCAACTTGTTCGTCAATTTTCGGATGCCTAATTACTAATAACCGAACCGCGGACATGTCTAGTGAGAGAGCGTGAATTGAGTGGATAAGATCTTAGTTGAACAAAGCATTCGGATCGTGATGTTTTGTTTGTTTTAATTTTAACCGTTTTCGTTTCAATTTCTCGATCTGGTTGATGGACCTGTTTTAGGCTGAACGACTTGATTTTTTTTTTTTTAACGGTGGATTTGTTTTCGGAACGCTCTTAAATTGGTTTGATTGGGGGGTTTGAGAGATCGAACCGTCGAAAACAGTGGTTCTTGTCGGGATAAATGTTTTGGCCGGCTGTTTTTATTTTTGGTCGGCTAAGTAGTGTAGTTGATTTATAAATATTCTTGCTTATGAGAAACTGTATGGTTTTCGTTTTCCGGTAGCGTCTTATCCGTTGAAAAATCCATCTATTGTTTTTTATTTGAACTTTACTGTTATCTTTTGAACTGAAAACAGTTTTGAAGTGTATTTACATGACATTTTATATCTTTGCGGTCAGAAGAAACCAAATATATCGGGCCAACAGCTAGATTTGTATGAAAGGACGATTATTCCTAAGAAAAAAAAAATTAACGTACCCTGATGCCGTGAAGACTCTTCGCTGTAGGAAGATATGTGGAAGAGTCATTGTACGCCGTCTTTCCCTAGGATTAGAAAAGAGGCTATTTTCGGGTTCATACTTGATTGACTAGTCGCAAGGGGCAACTTTACTGCTGCGCCAAGGCTTGTCCTCACAACTTAATGAGAAAAATCACGAGTCTAGCTAAGAAAAAAAAAAAAAAAGCGTTTTACCAATAATTCTATCCCTTGCTCGAGATAAAGGATATGTAAATCTCTTGATTTCCAGAAAGGCTAATCTCATGTTTGGGCTGATTCTGTCTTCTTTGGAGGAAACTTGGCGTCAAGTTTTATTTATCAGTCATTTCCTTTGAAAGGCAGGGAGTTCCTCAATGAATTAGCAAGAGACTGACTTCTCATAATTTTTCTCTATATTATTGATTATTTGTTTAGTGATTATTGAATGAAATATGTTCTTCTAACTATGACGTGACTGCTGCCTTTATTGATTGAAATTGCAGAAGTGCCACCGCACATATGCCGAGTTCTTGTAGTCTTGCTTATTTGATTATTAATTTTAGAACTGAAACGTTTTGCCCTTTCATTATTAATATTAGGATGGACAGGCTAAAGGAAAAGGGTCAAGTTATAGTGGAGGTGCATTTTATACCACTGTAAGTTTGCCTTTTCCTCTAAACTTGACTGATGCATTAATACTTTATGAAATAATATTTTAACAAATAAAGCCATCAATGATTGTTGACTTTTGATATGTATCCTCTGTATTTTAATTGTGGAACAGTGCAACTGCGATAACTGTTACTGGTCTTACTATCTGGAAATTCTTATATTGAAGCTTTGATTTTTGTATTATTTTCCCTTTGTCATTAATCAAGAGATTTATATATACTTGGTGGATTGGGAGGGATCAATTGGTAGTTTGTAGCACTTGTGATGTTACTCTGGATGAAATGGGTTTGTATGAGTTCTCTGAGATTTGTTATCTGTAGTATTTACCCCATTGTAATTAATCCAGAGATTTATTTATACTTGATGGGTCAGGAGGGACCAATTGGTAGTTTGGTGCACTTGTGTTACTCTGGATTAAATTGCTTTGTACAAGATCTGAGTTTGTAGTTTTTATTATATTATTGGCACATGTTGGCAATTATGATTTGCACTGTTGAGTTACTGAAGAGGATTACATGTTGTAGAATAATAAAAAGTTGGAAGGGGCTCTTTTCTTTTTAAACCTAGTAAAGTGGGTCAAATTGAATTTTGGCAGCAGAAGAATTCAGTGATAAGGCTCTTTCATAATGTACAATGTTTTCAAGAGTTTATGATTTCTCATTCAAAAGAATGGTATTAATGCTAAAAAAATGGGATTTGAAGCCACTTCAGTGCAATAGGTTGTAAAGTTACACACTAATGGCAACTCTTGTACTATGGAGGTTTTTATGGGGTATGATGATAGGAACAATTTTCATGTGCAATAGGTTGTAAAGTTACACACTAATGACAACTTCTCAAGTCACTCTCTGTAGCCTATTGCTTATTTAATGTCGTAGTTGAGGAAGGGTTTTGTTGAGGTGGAGACTGGAAACAATTTGCTTCATATAAAGTTTGCCCTAAGGGCTAAGAAGCAAAGCTTACCCAGTTTCCTTGGAAGGTTCGGGTTGGCCTAGGCTTTTTCCCTGTTTTTGATTGCAAAGTAAGTCTACAACCAAACGGTCAAGAGTTAAATTTTGGACGGACTTGCTAATATAATATGTTATGGGTTTTTTTTGTTGTCATGAAATTTGGAAACCAGTTTGTGGCAGTACACCTCTATTATATTATGGTTTTCTCTTTTGGTGTTTCTTTTCCTTTGCCATTTGGGGGGATCACTTAATGTAGATTGATGCAATACTATTATAGGATGTTCTTTTTTGATAATTTGTCAACAGGATTATTTGGTGTCCTTTTTATTCCTACTGTCTCTTTGGGGCTCATTTCCTAAAAATTCTGTGTTTCCTTTTAAATATAAAAAGAGGAAGAAGAAAAAAAGTCTTTATATTAACTTTGTACATTCTTTTTCTGAATTTACAGAATTCTGGAAGTGTTCCCGCTGCAAACTCAAGGCTCTCACCCCTTCCTCCAGAGCCTTATGATCGGGGGGCAACTATTGACATCCCCCTTGATAACTCCAAGGTAGGCAGATTATAAAAATGTTGAAATATATATATATATATATATATATATATATATATATATATATATATAAACTATGTGCCTCAATGTTGTTGACCAAAGATTTAATTTACGCTTCTTAACTTTAGGACGTCAAAGCAAAGGAGAAGGAACTTCAAGCTAGAGAGGCTGACTTGAAAAGAAGGGAACAGGTGATTCATTTTGTTATCTCATGTGATATCTTTAGAACCAAGTACACAACTTACTTTTATGAGTTAGAAACTTGGTTTGTCAGATTCAATATTTATAGTTATATTATATTCATGCAAAAGCTTATGATGAATCTATAGACTCGTATCAGGGACTTAATTGGTAGCAAGGGCAGCTTATTTCAATTGTTATCTGTGGCCATTTTTTCTTGTTTTTATTGTTTGGAAATTGATTGTGTTGTAATGTTCTGTAGGAAATAAAACGAAGGGAAGATGCCATAGCACGAGGTACTTTGGTTCATCTATTATTATAGAAATCAGTTAGAGCGATGTCTATATTTTGGTGTTTTAACTTCTTTTTTCATTTGCAGCTGGAGTAGTCATAGAGGAGAAAAATTGGCCACCTTTTTTTCCCATCATTCATCATGACATTGGAAAGGAAATACCAATACATCTTCAAAAGATCCAATACATTGCATTTTCAACATGGTTGGGTATGTTGAATTCCAGAACTGTCTTCTAGAATGTGTTAAGTCATATAGCTACTCACTTGATGATATGTAATTTACTTCTAGGTGAAATAGGCATAGCCATATAGCTAATGCAATCAATTGCACTAAACAATCAAAAAAATTGTTAAATTTTTAAGCATTCTGTCTACCGCGCTGATGGACATTGCAAGAAATCTGTATGATTTAAAATTCCTACATATTTCATATTGAAAGGAATTTCACTTTAGTAGATTTTCTCCGCTCAAAATACTATTGTCTTATGTGTATATTTTGTTTATTTTCTTTCTGATAATTTGTCGTTTTCTAAACTCTATCAATAATTTGTTCATGGGAATCACAACAAAATTAAAGACATTTTGAAAATCATGGATAATATAATTTGGCAATATAAATAAAGTACAAGATATGGTTTATCTCTACTAGCACTTTTCATTTATTTCTTTTTCTTTGGGTGGGGGAGCTGTACTCTTCCATTTTCCCCTGTTCAACCTACATGACCTCGAAAGTGTCCCTCCACTATTTCACTTGAAATGTATATCATTATGATATTTTAGTGTATTATGGATAATCTCTTAGGAGCGGTTTCCATAGGCTTCATAATTTGTTTGTTATTTAATTAGAATTAGTTTTTATTGAAAACCGGCCATGGCAGATTTCAAGGGCAGATTTTTCATAGGCTGTCACGACATGGCAGTGGAGAATTGTGTTTTCTGTGATGTCACTTAGCCACCCCACGTTGGGTTCGGAGCGGCCATGGCAATCCTGTGCCTCGGGTTGTGCAGCACGACCCTATTGAGGGTGTGTAAACCCTGATTTTCTCTTCTCTTTTGGTTTCTAGTCTGGGTTAATACACCTGACCCAATCCTTAGTTCAACCAGTAGTATTTTTTTTTTTTCTTTAAAAAGGGTTGGGTTGCCAAATGAAAAAGTAGAAAAATAACCTACCCCTATGACACCCCACGCTGCCGTCACACTGCGGCCATCCACTGCAAGGTCTTATTTTATTTTCTTCTATTTTCTCTTTGTTTAGTGCTATCAACCTTCTTCGTTTTCTTTATTTCTTCTTCTTTTCTACTCATACTTATTCTCTATACATCTGATGCACTTGATCACCTATTTTCCAGCAATCCCAATAGCAACTGTTATTTTAAGCCATATGTTTTGTCATTATTTAATCTCTTGAACTGAAGTTGGTGGTGTTTTGATTTGATTTTATTGTTATTTGAATTTCTAGACTTTCTATTGTTATTAATTATATGGTTATCTTCCATTATTTTTGCATTAAAATTTTATTTCTGCATTTTTAATTATCTATATGTATTTACTTCATGATCATGAGGCTTGATTTTTTGAACTTTGTAATATCTACAGGTTTGGTTCTGTGTCTTATATGGAATATTGTGGCAGTTACTACTGCTTGGATCAAAGGAGAAGGTTTGTACCACAACTGGATATTGATGCATCAATCTTGTTTGGTCATGCTTAATTTACAGACTTGTCTCTCCATGTAGGTCCAACCATCTGGTTTCTTGCGATTATCTATTTTATTTCTGGCGCTCCAGGATCCTATGTGTTGTGGTATCGCCCTCTTTATCGTGCTATGAGGTAGTGTTCGATTGTATTTAATGCAATTTCTGTTTTTTAAAATAGGGATGTTTGTTACAGAAGTTTTTGAGCCTATTAGTTAAACTGAAAAAAAGTTGCAGAAGACATATATGAAGCTAAAGTAGAGCTTTATTACGAGCATAAAACTTTTTACTGCTAGAGCAGTGTTTGCACCTGGATGTGTGGGAAAAATGCGAGCCTTTGGAATCCATGCACCCAAAGTTTACTTTCAGAAATACGTTCATCTGATCTTATTTGGAAGAGGAGAAATGATGAGATGGATGGAGGAGGCGGGCGGAGTCTGTTGGTGCATAACCACCTTCGAAATCACTTGAAAAAGCATGGATATGCAAATGCTTTTATAGCAATAGTTATACTATGAATAGGAATCACTCTGATTTCTAATTTCTGTTAGTTTATTATTGATTTGATTTTGTTCCAAATTTTTGCTGTTCTGATTGTGTGCCATCTTGTGTTACAGGACTGACAGTGCTCTGAAATTTGGCTGGTTTTTCTTGATTTACATGGCAAGTTTTATGTGTTTTCCTTCTTTAGTCACTTGTTGTATACTAATTTTGTTACGTGCTCATTTTGTCCCTTTTCCTCAAACAGATTCACATTGCCTTCTGCATTTTCGCTGCGGTTGCTCCACCAATTATCTTCAAAGGAAAATCTCTGACGTTAGTGTCCTAATTTTGAATCTACGGGCTATATTTTCAAACTGATATTCTTCTGTAACTAGTCTTTTACTGATTTGATCTTCTGGAAGCAAGGAAATCACTGAGGATGACTTAAGCGGCTCATTATCGAGCTTATTAATTTCTTGTGTGGCTTTTCATCCTTATACCATCTCTTAATCATCAATATATTCTCCATGACCTTGTTGTAGATCAGTAGAGTGACAAATACTTTTATTATCTTATTCCACTTCTAATCAAACTAATGGTCATTTTTTGTGATGTGGACAGAGGTATTTTGGCTGCGATTGACGTGTTGGGCGATAATGCATTGGTTGGGGTACGTTTCATTTGTATATGTTGGGGGCTTCTATAATAATGCAATGGTTGGATATAATTAGAGTCTGTTTGGACAAACATTTTCAGAAATGTTTCTACAAGAAAAAAAAATTAGAAGAAAAAGATGAAATGAACTTCTTAATAAACTAAAATTAGTTTATGCATAAATTTAAAATAAGAATTTAGAAAAATTATGAGAGGTTCTACAAATTAACTCATGTATAAATTAATTTTAGTTTGTGGAGAAATTCATTTTTTATTTTCTTATTTGTCTCCGCGACAGAATGATACATTTACATGGAAATGATGTTTACTTGTGGTGGTGAATTGCAGATATTCTACTTCATTGGGTTTGGACTTTTCTGTCTTGAGTCAGTGCTCAGCATATGGGTCATACAGGTTTTTATCATATTATCTTATTATTGTGTTAAAGTTAGTTGTGGGTTTTTGTTTGAGTATTTGATTTGATATTTGCATTGCAGCAAGTATACATGTACTTCCGTGGCAGTGGGAAGGCTGCAGTTTTGAAGCGTGATGCTGCGAGAGGGACCATGATGGCAGCTCTATAACAGGCACTTGCAAATGTTTTCCCCATATTATTTCATAAGTTACCAAGATCCTTACACACTTTTTCCGCTTTCTTTAATACTTACTGGATTTCTTTTTTCTAGGCTTTGGGCATTAAGATAGAAGAAGCTTAGTTGTGCATATATAGAATATATTGTTTGAGATAAGCACCTTTACATCTTCTTTATTTCACCATTTCTTATATTTTCATTAACAAAATACTCCCATATATATTCCTTTCTCTTTCTTCTTTTGTTCGCGGTCAAAGTAAGCACAAACAATTACTTCCTTTCATTGTTTTAACCCACCAAAATAATCAGAAGCTAAAATGAATAATAAACTAATTAAAATAACATGTTTTGAATAGCTTTTCGTAAAATGAACTGTTTTTTTGTGGAAATGGTTCTTTATGTTTGTGTTTGATTCTGATTTTTCAATACTTCCAATGAATGATTAATAATTATTTTATGGATTTAAATGTTTTTTATTTTCTGTAAAGTGAACATTATATATATATATATATATATATATATATATATATATATATATATATATATATATATATATATATATATATATATATATATATATATATATATATATATATATATAAAGGTTTCTTTTTACCAATATTGCATAATGATATTATATTACAATAATAAACACTGTTTAAAAAAGATTATAAGTAATCAATAAGTGTTACATAAATTAGACATTAAAAGATATTTTTAATTTTAAAAAGACAATTAAAAGAAAATATTTTACTCTAATTATACAAATTATTTTTTGCATTTAAAAAATTCTTAATATGTCAATATTTTTATCATTTTTATTTTACAATTTATTTATTAAATATTTTTTTTCAATTACTTCCTACACAATAAATATAAATTTTCTTTTCCAATTAAAAAGAATTTTAAAAATATTAGGAAATATTTGTATTTTTTTTTCAACTAATATTGAATTGAATTTGTTATCATAAAACTAAATATTTAAAAAAATATCACTGTTTCATTGAATATCTTAAAAGTAAAATATCTAATTTTAGCAAACTAATGAAAAATAAAATAATCATTAACGATATCATACGTATGATAGAAATGTTTTTGTTCTATAAAAATAATATGGATACTATTTGCACATTATAATATGGATACTACTTGCATATTAAAAGTTTGAGGCAGTTTTTTTTTTTAAGATATATATTATTTTTTGCACTTAACAAATATTCAATATGTCAATCATCCCTTCATTACTTTTATTTTAAAAATTATTTATTAAATATTTTTTTTTCTCTCATACTAAATCATATATACAAATAAGTACAATTAAGTAAAAAACTATTAATTTCTCTCTTTTTTCGTAAATATTAACAAACTTTATTGATAAATAATAAAAAAAATCTAATAAATATTAAAAAATATTTATATTTTTTTAAGTAACATTGAATTAATTATAAAAAATTAAATATTTAAAAATAATATGTTAAACTGAATTTTTAAAATTAATCATATTAAATTGTAAGTATCTTAACAATATTTAATATTATTTTTATTATTGTTAAAAAAATATATATAAAAGAGATGTTAATGTAAATATAAGAAAAAAAATTATTTAATATATAAAATAACAAGGACATTATTGGTATTTTAAAAATTTGTTAAGTGTAAAAAATATTTTTGTATGATACAGGAAGTAACTGTCAAAATTTATGATAAATAATTTGGATATTAAATATGACAATTTAATTTGATCAAATTAATTAAAAGTAGTTAAAATAATAATTTAGTGGTTTGATTATTATTATTATTTATTATTATATAAATAAATGAAATAACATATTCATCAGTTTACCTTTGTTTTCTTCATTTTTTAAAAACAATTAAATTATATTTTAATTTTGTATCAAGCAAATATTAGGAACATATAAGTTATATTTTTGTATTATAGCTAGTTTATTTTTTATATAATATTGTTTTTAATAATTGATCAATTTTAAAAGGATAATATTGAAACAATTTGAAAATAAAGATAAAAATAATATGTTAAGAAAATTTTCTAAAACATTGTCATTAAATAAAAACTCTTAGAAATACTTTCATTAGAAAAATAATTCTTAAAACTATTCTCATAATCACAATAATAATAGCTATAGTTATGAATATATTTATAATATAAAAATATAACTATATTTATTTAAAAAATTGTTTTAGATATCTTTACTTTTATTATTACTTGTAAGATTATTCATCCTTTCTAAATTAAGTAAGACGACTCAAGTCAAATAAAACTTATCTTTCTATTTTCCATGTTAAAAAGAAAGCTCATTCTATTTTTTTATCATATAAGAATTTAAGTTAAATATATGATCATCATTAGAACTAAAATATGATGCAAAATTTTAATTACTTATAAATAATCTACTGATAAAATTTTAAAAATACATTAAAATTCAAAGGCTTATCCTTATAAGATTTTGATTCTTACAAAGTAAATTAATTTTATTAGACATACAAATTTATTTGAATTACATTCTCCTTAAGAAAAGGTGAAAAACATAAAAAAAAATAAAAATAAATTGTTTTAATTTTTTTTTAAAACATATTTTAAGGTATTATTTGTCATAGTTATTACTACAAAAGTAAAAATGAATATTATTTCAACTCACAACTACTTTTGATTAACTTGTATGAAGTATTATTTTCGAAATTTAGTTATTTAGAGATAACCCGCTTAATAGTCATTCTTACTCCAAATTTAAAATATTGTTTTAAAATATAGTCACCTCTGACTAACTATAATAATATTATTTAACTAATAATAATTTCTGACTAATTGACTAAGATAAAGTTTTTACAATCAACAAATCATAAGTTTTTTTTATTGAAAAAGAATTATGTCATTAAATAAATACATAGTTAAACATTTTCTATTAGTTTACTAAAGATTGAATACAAATATATTTTTATAAAGCGTTTAGATCCAGAAAAAATTTGATATAATTTTAATACTTATAAATAATGACTCTCTTTCATTATTTTCTTTGAAATATATCTTTAAATATGTGCTTAAAGAAAGTAAATTTTACAATTTTTTTTTTTTGCTATTTAATAGTTTAACTCATTGAATATCTTAAAAAATATGAATGTACTTTATTTAACATTTATTAATTGATCTTTTCTTCTTCACATAATATTCTGATTAGGAGACAATATTTATCCCCTTGTATAGTCTTTTATCTTTTTACTTCAAAATATAATAAAAGTCATAGTATACTATGTAGATAATTAGATCAAAATTAATATATATTTATGTCACGATAGTTAGCTAATAATATAGCTTTAACTTCATTCCTAAAAAAATTTATATAAACTTACATTTGATACCAGTCATTTCAAAAATATTTCCTATAATACATAAACAAACTTTGAAAATATTTATTATATTCAACAGAGAAATAACCTTTGAGAATATATCAACAACAAATAAGTAAATTTTGAAAATATTTATCAACGTATAAAATTTGTTTCCTGCTTTAAAAAGTGTCATGTCTACATGATTATTAAAAGGAAGTTCAATAACTTTTTGAAGTAACAAAATTAAAAAAAAAAAAACATTTTTGTTTATATGTTTAATTTTCGTCAAAATTTTTTCACCTATTTGTATGACTTGTTTTATGTCATACACATATATTTTTTTTTCTTTAATCATTTGAATGTTATTTTTTCAAAATTTCCTCTCACATAATAAATTTGACTATTTTTTCTAATTTCAACCCTACTTTTTTGCACACATGGTACTTTCTTTTTGTGATGCGTAGAGCAAAAAGATGAATAATATTTAAAAACATTATAATAATCTATAATTAATTTTAAAAATATAAAAGTCACAAAATTACAAATCAAATTCTTAAAAAATTGGTAACTTTAAAAAATCTAATTTATAATATTTGATAAGTTAGAAAAAGGTCATTGACAATATAGCATATTAGGAATTAATAAATTTTTACTTTTATCAATGATAAAAGTAAAAATTAAAAAGAAAATAATATGAATTTTTGTACTTATAAATAATTTTCTTTTTAAATATTTTTTAAGTTGCACAAAAAATAATTTTTTACTATTTGCTATGTAAATTTTAAAACAGAAAACTAATAATAGTCTTGAATTCAAAGATCATATATTCAATTACGTTATATGATGAATCACATAATTTTTGATATATTTTAAATATTTCATTTATTTTAAGAATGTATTTTTATCTTTATTTAATTGAGTTGAGGTAACTTTAAGTAATTTTCAAGTTAAAAAAATTATACTAAATTTTACAGTTAACTTACTTATACAATAAGAAGATTAAAAAAAAATCACATCACTTCAAAACTAATTTAATGAAAATTAATTTAAAAAAAAAACAATTTTATTAGTAAATAATTTTATCAAACCTTATTCAAATACATACTTACCTGATCATAACAAAATTACTTCATTTACCTTTTATGTAGTAGTACTGAAAATAAAATTGTGAAAAAAGGAAAAAAAAAAAAAGGAGTTTGTTTGATGAAGAAAATAAAATAAAAGAAGAAATAAATTAAATTAATTAAAACCACTCGTTATTTCCCGTCTAAGTTTGTGTATTTATATTAAACTACTTACCTCT
>Ga0209700_101898_pt1 | contig 43322 bp, 15 predicted proteins | sample SiratroredBW_FD_187528 | JGI IMG/M metagenome (GOLD analysis project Ga0209700, IMG submission 187528) | Root nodule microbial communities of legume samples collected from California, USA - Siratro red BW (SPAdes) (version 2) | ecosystem: Host-associated > Plants > Roots > Nodule | place: USA... | reverse complement strand
TTTTTTTTTATTTATTTTTTTTTTTTTTTTTATAATGATGAGTTTATGAATGGTCAAAAAGAAGATGAGTAAGAAAATATCATTTCTAGAAAAATCACAAGAAGCAGGAGAAGAGAAACTATTCTTGTTCAATAAAATATTCTCTTTTTTTTTTTTTGCCTTTTTTGTATTTTTGGACTTGTTAATTTTAATATTTTATTTTTTATTTTGGAGGAGTAAATAGTAAAAATAGAATAAATTTTTTGGGCTTCCTTGAAATAGAAGGTTCTTTAAGATTAAAGCAAGGAATGCAAATAGGAAATATTAAGGCAAAATTCAAATTGGAATCCAAGTAAACTTGACTAAAAGATGTCAATGAAAATAAGATAGACATGTCCAAGGAAGCATGTCTTCATTTTTGTCCGGTAAGAAATTTTCCTACTTATATTTTCTTAAATTTTAAATTTAAAGTTATCCTTTTTTTTTTTCTTAAACATTTTAGTCAAACAATGAGTGAATTCAAGATCTTTCATTTACATGTAATTAAAGATACATTTGAGTGCCATTAGACTTAGAATTTTAAAGATTCGTTATTTATAAATAATTAACACTATCACTTATAATATTACTTTGGAATTTATAAGTTGAATTGTGGAAACACTTGTGTGCATGATTACTTACTTTGAATCTTATCTCAAACTCTTAGAAAACAAGTGACGATTCTATTACTTACATTGAAAATGAAGACTTCTTCATCTTCAATTGACGCTTTTATTCTATTTTTAAAAGTGTCTTCCACTTTTTTTCATTGATTTATTATTAATTTATCTTCCTTTGAATTATTCTTGTTTCTTTCTTGTTTCAATTCTCTCAATCCTAAATTTACTTTGTTTCTTATTTGTCTTGTTTTATTTGTTTAATTCTTGCTCCTCTCTTGGAAACAAATTTTCACACTTATATAATCATATTGGATTAAATTTGTGTTTAGTGATAAGTTTCATTAAGTTTTGATTCATATCTTGTTTGCATAACAAAATTAATTCAAGTTTCATAACAAATATTTAATTCAAGTTAAATGCAAATTGATCCTTATGATTAGAGAAGGACAATCTTTCATGTAGTGGTTTGGTTGTTGATAATAGTAACAAGTATTACTCCCTAATTTATACTCTTTTACATTTAGGACAACTCTTGAACTTTAGGTTGACTTTGTTCATAATTTATTTTCTCTTGAAGAAGTCTCATTATTTATATTTTTCTTTTTTTTTACTTGAGATGCATTAATTAGCTACAAAATTTCTCTTTTGATAATCCTATTCTAAATCTATTTTCTTCAATGATTATTGCTTTTTCAAGTTATCTTCTATAATGAAGCACTTGTTTACTAACTAGGAGAAATCTTTTTCAACTAAACTTTGAAGGTTCCGCTGCAATCCTTTTATGTACTTGATGGTCTTCTATTGTTGGTTTAGATGATACCAAAATATCTAGAAGATCTAGTTAATTATGAAAATCCTAAATTTTAAGGTTTCAACTAAACCTTGAAAGTTTGGTTGTAATCCTTGTTTCGTACTTGGTAGTCTTGCATTTTTCATTTAAATGATATCATAAATATCTAGAAAATATAATTAGGTCTTGAAGTTTAACTATATATATTTCTTTTTCACCTGACGTTGCTTATTATTTTAGTTGAACAAATTTAGTTTCCTTCATGTTTCTCAAACTTAAGGAAAAATACTTAACCAAAAAAGATATTTTAAAATTCTCCTATGTATAGATTTTTAAACTTATAAGTTTAAACATAAGCTATATTAGTCATTGAGACAAATTATCAAATACTTTTAATTTAATCAAATAACTTATAAATTAATTAAATAATTTATAAGTTAATAACTTAAATGTCATGTTTATTTTGTGTGAAAATTGTTATATACGAATATTAATGTTGGTTTTTTATTATACTTTTAGTCATTGTTTATAAGAAAACAAGAGTCTCTTATTTATTTTTTTTTATCTTTTACTTTTTTACGAAAGTCTAGAATTTGTTTGGATTAGAAAGTGGATTTGAGTTGATTTGAGATGTTGGAGTGTTTGGATTAAGAGAAAGATGATAAGATCTAAGATGAAAGTTTATAAAAATTTAAGAGTAATGGGATAGATATAAAAATATTTTAATATATATAAAATTATAAAATTACAAATTTATTACTATAATTAAAAATAAAATATAATTTATTTATTTAGCATAATTGATAATATTTTTAAAAATTATGAAAATATTAAATTACGTAATTACTTAAAAAAGTAATTTATTATAAAATATATTAATTTATTATTTGAGACTGGTTACTTTTTAAAAATATAAAATTATATTTTTTAAAAATAATTTTAATATGAAAATTAAATATTTTTATTATTTTATAATAATAAAAAATAACTATTATATAATTTATTGTCATTTTAAATATTTATTTTTGTTTTTATTAAATTATAAGTATATTTTGTTTTATTGTTAATTATTTTATTAATAATATTTTATTATATAACATTTAATTTTTTTTATTATTATAATTACTATTTTTAATATTTTAATACTTTCAGTTTTTTAATATTAATATTATTATTATTAATATTAATAATTATATTATTTTTATAAAATTAAAATTAATAATGTGTAATTTATTATATTATTATTATTTTATAATTTTATTAGAGGATGGGTGTACTTTCTGCTCAAATCTTCTATATGCAAAAACAAGAAAATTCGTCTCTTTTATCCTTGATTTCACAATAAATTAATATTTTATTTATTAAAATTTATATTTTTGGCATAAATCAATCCTCTTAAACTTTCCATCCTTAATCAAAACGGAACTTTAGTTTCGTTATGAACTTTAATAATAGAATTTTTTCTCGAGTAATGTTATAATTGTGATATTTTTTCGTTGTTGATAAGATCAAATGGATACATCATTGCTGTATTTTGATTTATTCTATAATAATTAAGCCATACGATACGATGTTATAGAGCCATGATAGAGTTAAGGTATAGTTTCCTCCATTGGATCATCACATGGGAAGGTAACACCTGTAAAACAAACATATACAGAATATCAATTATAAATTTTTTTAAGAGATAGTTAAAACTTAATTAAATCTTATATTTATCTATATAAACAATTGAGATAAACTAGACTCGTAGTTTTGTTGGTTAAGAATATATTTATAGTTTTTATAAAATAATAAATTTTGATTTTAGTTCTTCTATTATTTTTTATTTTGTAGTGTTACATGACATGATGTCTCACTCCTACTTGATCAATCCAATAAGATATGTGATCTAAGTTGCAATATGTTCTGGACAAAAAATTGTACCTGATTCAGTTTTGGTGTCATTAGACATGAGTTGGTGGAACTTGATCTTGCGTAAATTGAGTAGATGGTTTGATTCCAGATTTAATGGGTGGAACTTGATGTTGAACAGAATGAGGAGATGGCTCCAAATTGGATTTAGTTGGTGGAACTTGGTGTTGGATAGATTGCTTCATATCAGATTCAGTAAGTAGAACTTGATGTTGAATAAACCAATATAGACATTATATATAAACATTTGTTTCAATAATAATATAAAAATATACAAAAGAACATTATTTTGGATTAGTAACCTATACTTGAATGGATTAGTGACTCTTAACTTAAAACACCAATGGAGATAATAATTGGTTTGATTTTCAAAAACTTTTCCTTATAAGTGATTATTTGGTCTACAATCTCCTTACAATTTTATTTTTATGTTTTGTAAGTTTTTTTTTTACCTATGAAAAAATCACCCACAATAAAATTAATAAAAGAAATTATTTTTATGGTCATTTTTTATAATTTTAATGCTTAGTTTTAAATGAATGTTATGGGAGAAAATAGTACTCCTAAATAATTTTCTTTTTTTAAAAAAATAAAATTCAAAATCCACCCATTCTATATTAGGACAAAAAGAGGAATATCAAGTTTTTTTTTTTTTTAAAAAAAATACTGGATTAAAATAAAAATTCTCCTATTTTACTTTATACAAACTAAAGACATATTTTAACTCATCCTTTCAATTATACGTATAAACATATACCTCCACACTTGGTTCATAGGGTATTGGCCTTCCACATGACTTTGCAACATGAATAATCTTATTTACATCAATATGCTGCAGCAGTGGCTTGGTTAAGTGCTTACACACACTTGAAGCATTAGTTTTCTTGATCTCATCACAGCACTGTTGTGAGGGATTCATCTGAGGGCCAGACTTTTGAAGATACATGACACATTGGGTTATGAGCCCTATGCTAGGGGCACTGCCCTACAACAACATCCCCACAAAACACTAAAATTCCAATCATACCCAAAATCACTAGGTACTTGCTTTTCATCATCCTTCCCATTTTTCTACAATCTTTTTCTTGTGGGTAGCTATAGGGATAAGAATTGGAGGGGCTTTCATGTTGTTGTGTGAGGTCAAGAGAAAGAAAAGAAGGAAGCATTTGGACTAGGATCATCAAAAGAATGTGTTTTGAGTTTTTGTTACTTGTGGGAAATGGAACTCTCTTTTACTATTCACTGCATTTTCCATGAGATGCTGCAGATCATTAGATGAATGTAACAGCACCAAGTACATGTTTGATTATATTATATTAAATCTATTGGATTATTCAAACTTAATATATTCTTTATGTTAATGAGTAGATACCTGTTGGACTAACTTAAATCCTCAAAATTACATGTACACCACACATAAAATTATAAATATCCAACTTATCTAAATTTATTATGCATATGATTGTTGGAAATTTATTTTTTAAATGGAAGGGTGTTGTTCGAAAGATAAAATACAATTATAATAATTATTTATATAACAAATATTTGATATTTTAATATTTTTAGATATTTATTAAGTGTGTATTTTTTGACTTGTATGTTTTAGTATATATATCTTTTAGTATATATATCTTTTTTAATCTATAACCCAAGCTTTACAACTTATACTTTTACATGATTATTTAGATTTTCAATTTGGTCAACAAGAAAAAAAAAAAACAAATAGAATGAGACCACATACTTATCAAGATAAAACAAAGAGATGGAAAAGTATTAGAAATTAATTTAGGATGTAAGATTGATATGAATATAAGAGAAGATTTATTTATATTATGATTACATTGTGGTTATAGATATGATTATATTAATTTTTCTTAAGAAGAAGAAAGAGTATTTTCACAAAATATGATAGTTGTTTGTTCAAATATTGTCATTAATACAAATTATTGTTTTTGTAATTAATATACATTAAATGTTGTTGTGGTTAATATATATCAAATTTTGTACTATGCAGATATCTGTAGTCAAGCATGCAGAGTATCAACAAAGATTGAGGCATCTCCTCAAGTATGAATAGAACACTACTAATCATATTTTTTTTCTTTAAACACAATCATCTAACTGTTCTAATAACAACAACAACACACGAAAAAATTAATAAGGTCAATCAATCACATCACCTTGATTTTAAAAAAAATATACAAAAGTGTCAATGCATATATCAATACAAATATAAAGTTTAAATTCATGGTTTAAACCATTTAAAAATTTAAATTTTTGTGTGGTAACATTCTAAAAACTGATTCTATTCAGGAAGAAAATAATTCTATTTAGGAAGAGAGAGATTTCAATCAATCCTTCCATTCATTCTCTCTTTAAAAAACAATTTAATATTACTGGCTAAAGCAATCATATTCAGTTACCATTTTTCCTTTTTGTTACAAAAGATTAGTAGCCACGTCTCTATCTCTCATTTTCTCAATGTGTATCTCATTTGTTCCTATTCTAACCAAATTGCTTGCATTAATAAGGAAATTAGAATGAACAAAAGTCATTGCAAGATTCAAAATGTCAACCCTAAACCAAAATCACCTACAGTTTTAATACTGTTATAGCAATCAAAATGCAGAGAAGAAACTAAAAATTATCAACTCTTTACATGAAATTTACAATCCATTGGAACATACCATGCAGCAACATCAATGTCATTTGATATGAATGGGGTCTGAAATCTTTTATCATTTTAAGATACCTCTAGTTATCATTTAGTAAAGATATAACAAGATTCACCTTATAACTTCGTGTATTTCATTCAAATCTTTACATCCAATCATGATATTTTTCACAACAACAATATTCATGAATCAAAGAAGTAAAATTATAAATTAAAAACTTATGATAAAGAAAAAAAATGTCATTAAACACAGAGCCAAAATCTATACTACATGACCAAAATTAAAACTATTTTAAAATGATAATTTACACTAACCTTTCAAAACTCAGAGATAACTAATTTAATAATCATTTCAAATTTGCTTAACTCTTCTCATCTATTAATAGAGTTTGGTGGGTGTAGCTTGAGTTATTCCTTCACATGCCATCAAGCACAACGAAAGAAAATAAAGCACTTAAGCTACACCAAGCAAACTCAATCAATGAGTAAAGAAAAAAATAATAGTATAATTGACATATATGATTTGTTACCCAATTTTTGCTATTCAACTACATATATATACTTGATTAGTCATTATTTTTCACATTATAAACAGATGAATAGGATATAATTTTTTTAATTTAATGCCTTAGAATGATAGGAAATGTTTATGTAAAATACAATTTAATTTGTAATATGCATTAATTAATTGTGATTGACTTTTCAATAAAATTAATTCAAGAATAAAAAAGTATAAGAGTGTATTCTGAATTTATTCTCAATATTAATGTGCATTAACACTATTATTTTTTTAATTGATTGTTTATATTTATTTATTTTTCAGGATTTCAAAATCTTGAAATATATTATAATAGAACAATGACAGTTATCTAATTGTAAATCTGAATGGTTGTTTCAAACCAGAGTTTACTGATGTTAAATGATTATTTTGTCCTTAAATTTGAATATAAATTATAATAATATAAAAAACTAAAATAGTAAAAAATATATTTAGGACTATAATTTTTTTACAAAATAAATTTAATTTAAGATTTTTTTCTAATTAATTAGAGTTTAGTGTAAAATGGACAAATGCATCTAGATAACTTTGTAAACCAAACAAGTTTCGTTTTGATAAGTATAAATTTTAAAAAATATTATCTAAATGATAATTTAAAAGAAAAAATATGTCTAGAATAAAATAAATAAAATTACAAAAAAATAATAAACCATGGATTCTTTTCAAAGGGACTTAAGGAAAATACGTTAAAATAATACAAAATTAATTATATCATTAATTAGGAACTGATCTGCAGAATACTTTCTTCTTAAAAAGCCTGTTTTCAGTCAACATTTTTAATTATAAGAAAATGATATTAATTTTAATCATGTAATTTTTTATTAATTAATGCTTAGGTAATTAATAAAATGAAAGTTACCTTTTTAGGAAAACGCTTGCCACCTGTTTTGATCAACCTAGTTTGTAAAAATTTAAAATTAAAATTACTTAATTATTTTTTTAGATAATTATTTTGAATAAAATTTATTTTTTTTAAATTCATCTAACTTGACTTAGCACTCTCTCTATATTTATATTTAAATAACTTATTTTAGTTGAAAATAATGTAAAAAAAATCACTTAGTTAATTGTACACGAAAGTATTTAACTGATCACTTATTTTCTTTTTATGATAATGCCAAATTAACCAATTAATTTATTAATTATCACTTAATAGTTTTTCAATTGTTCTAAAATCAAGTTAAAAATATCTATTAAAAATAAGGTTAATAAAAAATGATAATTTTAATGATATTTGTACCCAAAATTCTTTTTCTTTTTAATATAATATGACCAAATTATAAAGCATAATATATTTTTTTTAAAATAATGATTCAAAATTGATTGTTATAAACATATAATCATCGTGGTAAGATTATAATTGATTACTTGTATTTGAGCCAATGTTTTTTATTAATGATTTCACAAATAATCAATTACGTTAATAAATAATTGATTATGTGGTTCAAAAAAATATTTTTTCAAATATCATAAATAATCGATCATATTTTGCAATAATTGATTATGGGTTTTCATGATCTAGTTTTGTAAATAATCCATTATGATTATGTTAATAAATAATTGATTATGTTTATAAATGATCGATTATGTTTCAAAAAATATTTTTTCAAATTTCACACATAATTGATTATGTATTTTTAAGATCTAGTTTTTCAAGTTTCATAAATAAATGTAATAATTGATTATATGTTATCAAATTTTAATATGATTATTTTGTATAAAATTTATTTCCACATGTTTCGAATATAATTAATTATCCTAATATATATTTGGTAATATCATGATTTTTAAAAAACTGGCCTTTTAAAAATAGTTGATTAAGTTTAAAAGTAATTGATCAAATTGTTTTAAGATGGTTTCTGAATTACTTAATAAACATAATAATCAACTATTATTAATAATAATTAATGATTTTTTTAGTAACTTCAAACTCTCTTAAAAAGAAAGTTTTCTCTCTTTTATTAACACAATCTCGAAAAGAAAACTTCGTTATTTTCTGTAGTGATACTCTGAAAATAATTGCTCAAGATTCATCAAAAGGGTGATGATGCTATAGGTTCTTTCTTTTTAAATACATAAATCACATTCTCAATGATAGTTTTTCTATTTTTTTTTAAATTACATTGATAACTTGACACCAATATTGTTATATGTTTTATGTGTGTGCTGTAGGTAATTAAATATTTTGATTACCTTTGAAAATCTTCTTAAAGGATATTTTAGAAAGTGATTTGTATTTTTCATTCTAATTATATAAGAATATTTATAATTAGATAATTCAAAATTTTAATAAAAATGCGGCTAAGATTATTTGAATAATTAAATTTAGATTATGATAGAATTGAATAATATAAATTTTTGTGTGTTTTTCTTTTTATCCTACTCATTTTATCTTAAATTCTTTTTATTTTTAGTACTAATTAGTCGTTGCACCTAATTACCCTTACTAACAACAATTTTAAGAACATATTTATTTTTAAATCTGAGGTTATTATAGTCAAACTAAAAAAAAGTCGAATTAACGTCAATTGAAAAAAGAATTTTAAATATTAGATGAAAATATATTGATTAACTTTGATAGAAAAATAACATCAAGATAGATTACAAAAATTATTAATATTAATATTTTAAATTTTTAACAATTATTTGATATTTAAATAATTTTTTGAATTTAGTGGTAATTGAAATACTTTATTTAAAAAAATACTAAATTTCAATTGTTTTATCCAAACAAATTAATTAAAAAATGAAACAATTTAAAATTTGAAAATTAAAGGTTAGTATCAACCCATTGGCTAGCATAGTTTGAGAACTTCGTTATTATTATTTCTAATTATGGATGAGTCAAACCTGAGAAGTATAACATAGTATGAGAACTTCATTATTATTTCTAATTATGGATGGATCAAACCTGAGAAGTACTTTACCTTGAATCTTAATAAGTGTAATTAGAATTTGAAATGTGTAAGAGAAAAAATGTCTATAGAATTAGTTGGTTTTTAAAAAAAATTCAAGTTGATGTTAATATACTGACTTGCTCATGTTTATAATGTGACTCTTTGTTAAATTATTTGTAATTGCTAGAAGTAATTAGGATTTTGAATTTTTCTTAATTTTTTTTTTAGATTTAATGGTAAAGGTAAAGTTTTATTTTTAATTGGTGCATGTTGAAAAATAATGTCAAATATAATTGACATTTAAATTGTTAACATTTTATTAATCGCAATTATTATTTTTCACTGATACTAGACCATTTAAAGATCAATTACTCACTACAATTTTACGAAATTACTTTTTATATGAAACAATTATGAAATTTTAAATAGTTTTTGTCTTGTTAAAAAAATTAAATAATAATACTCAATTGTAATGAATTATTGTATTATTGATGAATGTAACTATAATCTATAATTGTATGATTAGAATTACGTAAGAATATGATGAGATTGTAAGAAAATGATTACTAAACTATAATAATTAAGAGTTTAGTTTAAATTAAATAGAAAATATATAGGATTAAAAGACTTTACTATTTATTTTTCGAGTTGTGAAATAAGAAATAAGGAATTTTTGTATTGGTAATATATGGAATTGTTTGAAATTATTTGTCATGGAAAATTGTATGTAATAATTGATTTATGATAATTAACAAGTGTGATTAAGTAATGATGGAATTGGATTCACAATAGATATGACATATCAAGTTGCGAGGACCTTAGAGGTTGAAAAAATGACGTAGTCAATTCGATTACCTCGATGAATGTGGAGCATCATCATGTTTGATTTAGAGGGTCTAACCATATACTAGGTGATAAGTGCATGGATGAGAGGCCAATGCTTCATATTAGAATAAAAATTTTATATTTTATCAGATTTTTATATTTGTTTTTGTAATTAGAGACTTTTTATGAAAGTTATTTTCTATTAGCTAATTTATTGGATAAGTCTTAATGAAGGAATGAATCTAATAGTCATGGTCCATCATATAAATAGACTTACATTGAATGTTGTTAAACATATTTTAAATAAAAGTTTTTGCTTTGTAAGAAAATTTTCCTTAAGATAGAAATTAAAAGAAATAATTATTCTCCTTAATCATTGATTAGTTTTTCATCACCATGTCATGACTAACAATCTCAACCACCATTTAAGAATAATGAAATTATGTCATATAAGCCCATGCCAAAGAGAGGGTCTAAGGTACCAAGGGTCCAAAATGTGTTAATGAGGAAATGGGAAGGAAGGCCTCACAACTAGTATATTGAATACATGTGAATGATGTGTGTGTTTTGTGGTGCCCTCAATAGTAGTATAAGTGTTAAACTTGGAGAGAAACTCACTCAGTAGAGGATACTAGGTTTGTTTTATTTTATTTTATGTTCAAATTAGAGGTGTAACTGATAGAGAGTAGATAGACTTTTTGTTAATACTTATGATTGTTGAATGAATTAATAATAACTCTCATGTACATTAATGATATCCTTTTAAGTACTATTTTTTATAAAATTCTTAATTTAATGTTTGACATTTATTTTATCATGTAGATTCATAATAGGTTCAATTTGAATGTATACATGTCAATAAAATATATTAATATTCTTAATGTTGAAATTTATGATGAGTTATTTATATTATAAGAATTATTATTTTATAAATTTAGTATGTTTAGGTATCATTTTGATGTTAATGATTTGACTATATTATTAAAACAAAAATACAATGCTTATATTTTTAATAAAATAAATTTATGAAAAGAGTTTGAATTGCCTTCGGAATGACCATTTTATATTTTCTTTTAATTGAATAAATAATGAAAAGGGACATTAAATTTAACATAAAAATAAATACAAGATTTTAATAGAAATAAAGTGAGGTGAATTTTGGGAAAACATAAATTATCATGAAATGCAAAGAGCAAAAGAGAACAAGAGTCAAGTAGAATAAAATAAAGATTATATTTTTTTTAAAGTGCTATTTACAAGAAGGAGACTAAGAAGATTAAGATAAGAGATTAATAAACAAAGTAACTCATAAAATTTAGGAGATTTTGGAATATTTTAAAAAGTTCCAAGAATGTTCTAGAACATTCAAGAATTATAGATCATAGACAACAAAGGAGGGGCAAAGTAACATGGTGCAACTTCCTTCACATGTCATTTCATTTTCAAGACATGTAAATTTTTTAATTTTAACTTCCTTTAACATGTTACTTTCAAGCATACGTGAAGGATATAACTTCCCTAGCATGTCTATCTATATGGAACATCTAATAGTGAGTACATGGGTATCCATCATAAGTTTTTGTGTTTAGGTTACTGTAATAATTAAGCTTTGTTTTCACACTAGTGTAATAATTAATTTTTGTATTCACATTGCTTCCATCATTAGATTTATATTCAAATTGCTTCTTCCCAATTTATGTATAGCCAAATCCCTCTATATAAATAAGAGATCCCTCCTTATACAAACTTACACTTGGTTAAACAATAGGATTTGACTTATGATAATTCTAAGTATTTTGGGAGCACGACTCTCTTTAATGTAGGTTCTTATCTTGAGGAGCTTCTTTAAGTGATGAATTTTTATTCATTAATCATTGGAATTCCTTCTAAGATGAGATGTTATATATTAACTTCTTTCTTAATCCATTTTGTATTTTCAGTTTTACCTTATTTGTGTTTCTTTATTGCTTTAGTTAAGAGTTGTCATAGTTCACCCATGGATAATGCTTATAAAAAATCTTTTGGTGTTGAAAGATCCCCAACCTTCGTGGAAGGAATACATCCATGATGTCTCATCAAGCCTTTTATCGCTAGTAGTTCTTTTAGTGTATACAACTTCCTCCTTTATTACTCTTTATGTTAATAGTAGGGTTATGTCTCATCTCACACATCGATTCCTTTAGTGACATGACTTAAGTCAATCATCTTCTATGTTGATGTGATCCTTCAGCATATTCCTTGTAATGATTAAAATCATCATAATAAGATAATTCATAAAGTAACTAAGTCAACACAAACATATTGATAATCAAACTTATTTATAATACTTATCACAACAGGATGTTCCACTAAGGTACCATTACCTTTAATCCTAACAACAATAATTCTCAATGGATATGATTTTATGACATTAAGACACTCAGCTCAATCAATTGGCAAATACAAGGATGTTAAATCATTTGGAACCATTCCATATACTCGAGCAACAATCAAATTGATGCATGACTTCCACTATATTCATCACAAAATGACTCATGAAATACAACCACTGGATATCTAACTGCTCAATCGAAGGTGGTTAAGCACTCAATGTAGAAAGATGGCAAACTATACTCTAAATGTATTCATATTGTCAAAGGCCATGTTTTGGAAAATGTAAATGTCTATATGAGCCAAACTAAATATATCTTGAAAACACAAATATCCATTCAAATAACCTTATTACTTGATGCTCCTCACGTGTTTACTATTTGACCCTACTTTTAGTCAAATTATCCAATTACAAATGAATTGTTACAAATGGTAAAAATCTAGCAACAAGATATCTGAAACAATGAAAATACTCCTCTAACATAATCTGAAACCATATCTCTTAGACTGATACAAAAAAAAATGCTCATAGATTCATATATATTATATGAAACAAATTATCAAGGGCTAGTGCACACATATGATGTAATATATCATTTGTTGAAAATAATAAAGCTAGTGCACACGACTCACATGTAATAAAGTTGCATACATTACAAGTTATTTAATGTTTGTAAAACTAGCGCTAACAAGTTATTCATACAAATGAGTAAGTGCAACAACTGGTTAAAAACATCTATAAGAAATCATATGGTCACATAACAACTCTAAATATGATGCATTAATTGATATAACATTTATCAAAAAAAAATTCATACAACCTATTACATGTAACAAGTAAGCTCAAACCACAAAAGTGTATTACATATTTGTACAATATTGAGAGGAGATAACTCTTATCTCCAACACAATTCAAGTTAAACACAGTGATAAGGATAATAATGATACCAGAAAAAAAACTTTATATATATCACGTTGATGGGAGGCATCAATGTGTGGGTGTTGGAGATAGAGGTGTCGGAAGAATTAAGAGTGTTAGTTATTAGGGTTAAGTTTTTAAAAACAGAGGTGAAGGCTATTTTTATCTTTCAGTTGTAGACAAGGGGGTGCAGGTAGAAAGCATGGTGTATGAAGCAATACCCAACAAATTGTTCATTGCCTTGGGCCTCCGATTCCAGCCCAAGCCCATCATCCTAAGAGGGTAAACACACTTGAAGCGTTGATTTTGAAAAGTGAACCGCAGCATAACCTGGCGCGTGATGGTTGTGCCACTGCAACCAGGTGCCCCAATTCAGAAACCCGCCACAGGCGCCATTCCCCCTCGCACCTTCGTTTCCACGCGAACCGAACCCTAACCCGATGGAGAACCGGACTCAGGTGCGGTGCCCGGAGAACCAAGAGCTGGCGGCGTACATTCGGAACAAGTGGCAGGAAATGGCGGAGCAACCCAAAGACATTTCTGATAACTTCGAAATGACCCTTTCCAAGGCCCACTTCAATGTCTGTAGCTCCAAAACCCCCATTCGAACCATCAAAGATTTTTCTCAAGTCAAGTACGTTTTGTTTCTTTCACACCATGTTACCGTAGAAATGCCACACTCTTACCATTTTTTTTTTCTTTTATCAGCATATTATGAAAATCAAATTAGTTTACTTTTAGTTAGGTTCCCTCCTTTCTGTCCACAAGGTTCGAGTGAAGACCTTGCTTAACGGATTCGAATTTAGTTCCACTTGGACTTTGCTTTGGAGTTTGTAAGTTGTGCATTTTTGTCACATCGTGTTGTTATGTTTATATATATGAAGATTTGGTCTTTAACTGAGCCAAATGGTATATTGTGATTCATGTACTTCATCTTAACTAGTGGGATGAGGATGAGACTTTTGTTGTTGTTGTTGTTGTTTGTGTTCTTTTATTTGACATGGTACGTAGAAGCATGTCTTAGATTGTATTTATAATTATAAGTTTGAGGATATTATGTTGTCGTGTATTACAAAACTCCAATTATATTTTAAACTTAAATTATCCAAAATTTGATGGGTCGGTTGTGGACCTTGGAGGCTTGAACTTTATTGTGAAGGGGTTATTGGGTCTCTAGTGATTGGTTATGTGTGTGTATTCGTGTGTTTGTGAAGTGAGGATTGTTAAGGATGAAGGAAGGGTGTTTAAATTGAGTTTATTAGGGTACTGATCTGATGGTGCTCTTTTCTGTTTTCTGGAAGGGGTGTGGGGAAAATGATATTGAGGCTCATGCAGGGGTTTTTTGGGACTGGTTCTGGTGGTTCTGAACCGGAAGATTTGACTAGAAAAGGTATGTTCGGTGCTATCTGTCTTTTCGGTTATTTCAATGGCTTTAGTTTTATATTTTCTTTTTATGCAGAATTCTGTCTTATTATTCTTTTCTTTCTCCGATCTTATAGGAAAGAAAACTAAAGGAACCAAACGTTATGTGCCTCAGAGGAACTCTGTCGCATATGCATTGTTGATAACCCTTTACAGGTATGCCTACGCGATGCACTACTAATGTATATGTTTTTTTTTTTTCTGGGTGAAATATGTTTGGAAGTTCTCATGGTAAAACTTGTTGGATTATGAGATTTCACTCATTTTTTAATAGGGGAACTTCAAATGGAAATGAATTTATGCGTAAGCAAGAACTTATTGACGCTGCTGAAGCTAGTGGGCTATCTCGAGTGCCAATAGGGTATGAATAGTTATTTACTGTTTTGTTTTCTGTGTTTTAAGTACATAAAGTATCTATGAAAATGTATACAACTTTTGATGAAGCACATTCTTCATGACCAGGCCAGAAAAAGGGAAAGGAAAACCTGGACATTTTGGAAGTTCTCCACGGGATTGGTATAGTGGATGGAATTGCATGAAGACCTTGATAGCTAAGGGATTAGTTGTAAAATCAAGCTGCCCTGCTAAGTATGGGTTTCCATAATGTGCATGTACTTTTTTTCGCAATGTACTGCTAGTGTTTATATATAAATCTTTCTTTAACCTTTTGATTTATCTTTCACTTATTAAAATCCACTTGTTAGGAGAACCTTGTTACTGTGAACCTGTAATTAATTATGTGTTTATTGAGAATTAGGCTTGAGATCGTTTTCCTTGTGAATGTGCTTTAGCAATTGAGCCATGTATATGGTAACATACGAAATCCTTTTAGGCATTATTTTTATTTGTGATTCATTTACCATTGAGCATTGTACTTGTGATTTAAGGCGTTCTATTGATTAATCTACCTAGCAATGCTAATGTACATCTAAAATTTAATTTATTGGATGCTAAATTGTAAAACCAGAAATTGTTAGAACGGCACTTGTCAAACAAATTTAAGTTCTGAGATATGGTTTTTAAAAGAAACATGAAAATTGATATGCTCAAATGAAAATTCCCCATAGATGAATTCTGTTTTGTGTTTAGGTACATGCTAACTCAAGAAGGCAAGGAAGCAGCTAGTGACTGTCTCACAAGATCTGGAATGGCAAAATCTCCAGAGAAGTCAACTTCTGTTGAAATTCCTTCTTGTACGGATAACCAAAACTCATTGGATGTGGAACCCAATGGTCATGATATGGAATCAGAGGTGTTGTCACCATTGACCCAGCAAAAGAAGCCTATGAATGTCCCTCTAGATTGCCTTGGGAGGGTACTTTTCCTCTTAATTAAATTCCTTGTTACTTTGTTTTATTTCTTCATATTCATATTGTAGAAATTGTTTGTTCTATATGTTCATAAAACCTAAATCACTAACTCTTATTTATAAGTTTTATAAAAAATCATAATCCTAACTTAAGGAAGCTTCATCCTACTACGTGAGGTCAGCTATGAGGTCATTGTATTTGACGCTTTCTGTCTGCTATAGCAATGCTACCATGATAGGAGCTTCCAAAGCCCTTTTTAGTATGGGTTGTACATGGCTACTTCAATAATAAGTTCATCTAATGATTTATTTGGAAAATATCAACAGAAGTGATAATCCATACAAAATTGCAAGGATTGACACCAAACATATCTCAAGATATTTTAAACTATTGTAGTTTCTATATATGATATGTTATTCTTGTATACTGTGTCCTACGACATTATAATTTAATATTATGAGTCCCGTGTTTGTGTTTGTGCTTCATAGATTACCCCCTTTTTATTCAAAGGAGGTTCATGAATTTAATGTAAAAAAATATCTTACTTGTTTCTCTTATTCTCTTGTCGCTTCACTTGCAAATGATTTTTCTTTGCCTGATAATGGAAATGTACTTTCTTCTTCGCTTATTAAAATTTCTTCTTTTGAAGTTTACTCAACTGGGTTACTCCAAGGAACAGATTGTTAGTGCTTTCACTGAAGTTTCCAGAATCCATCCAAACAAAGATGTCTCATCTCTGTGGCCAGCTGTTTTATGTCATCTTCGAGAGCAACAAGTCTATGGTTCACAGCCAGAATCTCTAAGTATGTTAATAATTGTTCCTTGATTAGTGTATATACTATTATTTCTTTTTGCATCTCAGATTTTGATAGTGACACTGAGCAGACTTTCATCTCTATTAATCATTTCATAAACTATCAGGGCCTAGAGATCTCACTGGAAAAGTGAGCAGAACTGTGCACTCATCTTGCGATGGGCATGTGGCAAACATTTGTTCTCGTGATATTCCTCCTTTCCCCTTGAGAGCTTGCTCTTCATCTGTATGGTTTTATCTATTTACTAAATTGATATACTTTTAATATTGTGCACTCTTTCTAGCATAGTCTTAATGCGTGTAAATATAATGATTAGTGGTTCTCAGAATGATCAGAAATATTTTTCTTTTGAAATGCAAATTTTGCATTACAAAATACTGTAGAAGTTAGATGTTGAATAGTTGCATAATTTTATTATTTTGTACCTTCTTTTCATGTTATTGGTTTTGCAATTACATTTTTGGCATAAGAGTAAGATGATACTGCTTATTGCCCAAATTTAGTATTTCAGTTGTACTGCTCGCCTGATTTATCAAACTAAGCACATTAGACCCTAGTTGAACGTAAGTACACAACTCAGTTCATTTTTTCTTGATTCCTCTGTTACATCCAATTTAAATTTTGAAATTGATATTATAAGACAATTATCCTCTCATTATGTATCCTTTTCTGATCCAATTTCTTCTATTTATTTCTCAAAATAAATTTTTCTAGGACATCATGATCTACACCTGTGCATGATGGTAGTTACCGATGTGGACAGTACCAGATTCCTCTTCCCGCCTTGAACTTGTGTACATCACTTCAATAGCAAATTTTTTATCCCTTGCTCACAGTTCAAAACCTGTTCGTTTTCTTATGCATGTTCTAGTTTCAAACTTTTTAGCTGCCTTCCTACATCTCCCCCTAACAAAAAAATCCCCAGTCACCTTTCTTCTAGCCAACCCCTCTACATATTTTGAGATTTTCTTTTTGGCCAAAAACTTCACATCCATTCTTGTTTACTCCCCCAAAGTGCCAACATAGCCAGGTCAAATGTGGAGGGAAGGTCTGGCATTCTGTTGAACCAAACAAAGCTTCTTCATCTCTACCTACTCTACCTTCTTTGCATGAGCTAGATACTCTCATGGACATGAAAGACTAGACCTGGACAGTCTTGTGTCAACCTCATGGATTTCCTTCTCAGATCCATGTAATGGCACTTTTGAAGCCATTACCAAACTAGGTTGTGTACTTCAATATTGCATAACTATAGGGCATTCTGAGTCAAATTTTTCATTTTGAGCCATAAATAAAATATAAAAGGTAAATCTTAAAGAAAATAAGGTATGCATCAGAGGATGATTTTGCCTTCGAAAATCATATGTTCATGTTTGTAGCGTATGCATTTTATTATTCTTACAATGTGATTTAGATCTAACTCAACACTACAGAACTAATTGGTAAGCTGAAGATGTCTTTAATTATATATTGTATTTACTTTTAATGAATCTAGGATAGGCTTTTAAACCTTATTAAAAGGATAGTCACAGTTAAATTAGATGGAATAGAGATGAAATTGAGTTGTATTCAATTAGTGTTGAATGTGCTTAACTTTTATTAGGGTGGAAAGTGCAAATTAAATAAAGAAGTAGATGGGAGAAATGGATTTTGCACTAACTTGTTTTTCTATTTTCATTCGTTTATCTAAACTTTTGCTTATGCATTCATGTGAAGTTGTTTATAGTTTTTGAAACAAATTTTGATATTAGTACTTGATGAACATCTTAGGACCACCCCATGCAAAATCCTAACAAGGATGAGCTTGTATCAAAGATTAACATTTTAAATGTGCCACCATTGAGCTTGGGGGAGATATTTGAGGATGCTTATGACATAATTTTAATATTGGATGATCGGGAGCAATTTGCCACACAGGGGTTAGTAACATGAATACTACGTTATTATTTTCACTCAGGATATTATATGATTTGTATAGCATTATCAATGGTGGAAGGCCAAAATTCTGCCATATAAGCATGCTACCATGGCCTATTGAGCTGCCATAGCAGGCCTCCTTTCACAAAATGCCTTTGGCTGGTCAAAAACTCCACCTAGCCATTCTGCCACGCAAATCTTCGAGTTGCCATTTAACAACATATTATAAGCTATTTTTTTAATCTTTGCAATCATTTGATGTTTTGATGTACAGTTAATTTTTATTTACATCACTCTGCTCTATTGTCTGGCTTGCTGCTAATAACCCCATTGAATTTTATATTTTCTTGTCTCAGATCAAGATCCAGGAAAATTATTGAGAATATCTGCAGCCAATTCAAAATTAAAATAGAAGTGAGTTTGATGTCTTAACTATCTACATGTAGTCCCATACATCCTATTGCTCCTCAAATATTGTGTACGTATTGTTTACTGCATGTTGACATTAATATTTATTATGGAAACTAACATCGACTAATGTGATCACTTGGAGAGATATCACTGTCATGCGTAGGTCTTGCATATATAAGTCTATTATTGCTTTAATATGAACATGAACTTGACTTCAGAGTCAGATGCCTATTTAGTCAGCGATGATCTCTTGTTATAGGGAATGGGATACTTGTTTGATGCTTTCCTTAGTGATATACCCTTGTATATTATTCAGTAACTGGTTTTCAGTTTATGAGGGAATAGAATATTAGGAAACAAAACAAAATATAGGCAGAGAAATGAGAAAGGAAGGGTTCTTTTATTAATATGAATAGAAAAGGAACTCGAGGGGCATAATCTCTTACAAGGGACGTTCCCTTATCACTGAGACAAATTAGTTGGTATTATTTTCTCCTAAAAAGCCTTTACAATTTCCCACTTTTAACTCCAAATTCAATCTCTTTTAACTGATTCATAACCTCATATTAGCTCCAAATAAAACCAATTGTAAATTATTGATTAATCTTGTAATAAAAACCCTTGTAACTTATAATTCACTAACCACCTACCGTTATATATTCTTCCTCCTAGAATAATCCCTCCTGAGCTGACCTTATTCTATTCATTAATTATTGACATGTACTCTTGTCTGACAATACCATCTACCGAATAATTAAACTTGTCCTCAAGGTTGATCTCAGGAGACTGGCTATAAGCAGTTAAAAATCCCCCGAAGTGGCTTCTGCAATCTGGTCTTGCTGCTGAACCAGAACCTGCACTCCCTGCTCCGTAATTGATTGAGCCCCCAGATCCGTAAGAGGAGAATCGATAATTTCATCCACCTGCTAGTCCATGGGAAGGTCAGTCTCCACATGATAATTTCCCGCTGTCTTCTCAAGTTGATATACTTTAAAAACAGGATTTATCCGAGCATGAGAGGGAGCTGGAGTTAAAATGCCTAGATCCAATCTGTTTGATCACCAAATATCATAGCCAGCAACTAGCACAGGTTGTTGGAGGAGGCATAGAACCTTCTTACTTTCAAATAAACCAATCTCATTTCTGAATATAGGAAGACTTCCTGTGGCTATTAGTGTAGATAACCATATCGGTTTGTGCTAGGTTCCTTTTTCTTGGAATATTGATAATAGTTCCTATTCCAAAAAATTAACACCCAGACAAGGAAAAGAAGTTATGAATACGCTTTTTTATTGCTAAAGGAATCACCTTAGCTCCAAGGTATTCAAGTATACCTCCAAAGGTGCTTTCTCCTTTTTACAATGGAATACGACCAGTAAACACAATTCAAAAATTCCCCCTTTACACAAAACCTATTTATAGGAATTACAGTAAACCAGGTAACAGAAAAAAATAACAGAACCAACTCACCAGTTACACTTTTGACCATTTCCTTTTCCTATAATAAACCTGCAGACCATTTCCACATATAGATTTTATGTCGAATCTTTCCTAACATATTGAGCTCCTATTCTAATGATGCCTCAGCTTTCCCAGAGCATCATTGCTATCCACCAAAGCTACCACCAAGGTCACAAAATTGATGGAGGTGTTCTACTATACACTAACTAAAAACTACATTAATTTGCTGCACTATGACAATAGCTAACATACCAACATTCAGCCTATTATAGAAGATCTATGATCCTGGCCTTTGTTAGTTTATAATTTGCTATTGCATAATATTTCAAATGTTCAGTGTTGAATTTTTATTAGTTTGTCATTAACTCCATATTAGGTCTTTGTTTTGATAAAGTTCTCCATAAATACTTAGGAGAAAAAAATAAGAAAGTAAAATGAATTGAGCTCCTCCTATAAGCTAAAATCAGCTTATGCACTTTAAGTTCAAGAAATGTTCGATGAGAGAGCTTTTTAAAAAGTTAAGTGCATAAGTTGATTTTGTCTTATGACGTAAGCTCCATTCATAATACTTATTATTTTTTCTCTCTCCTGAGTGTGTTGGAAGAAGTTTATCTAATTGGCCTTAAACCAATTGTAACTGATGTATTAAGCTCCTAGTAAAAACCCCTCTAACTCAATCGTAACATATTAACCACCTATTATTACTGCCTATTCTCCTAGGAATAAATCCTCCAAACCTTGTTCTCTTCATTAATTATTGGGATTGCTTCATGTCTAACATTGGCAGCAATATTACGTATGCTTATGTATTTGGGAATTTACCTTTGGCATATTATATTACATGCTTCAGAAAAGAAACAGCCAGGAGGTTGCAACAAAACTGTTCTTGAATTTGAGCATGTTATCTCTGTTTTAATTTTCTGTAAAGTTTTTGGATAACATTGATTTTAAAAGAAATTAGATTTGATATTAGTTAGTCGTACCTGGGCAGATTTGGATGAAAGATGCATTTAGACATGCTATTTAGAAGATGGAGAAAATCATCTGGAATTTGGTTCATATATAGGTTCGAAGATTGCCAGTTGGAGATGGGATTTGGATTGCACGCCATAAAACTCTTGACAGTGAATATGTGTTGGATTTTATTGTTGAGAGGAAGAAAATTGATGATCTACGCAGTTCCATCCGGGATAACCGCTATAAGGATCAAAAGTTAAGACTTCTGGTAATTATTCCTTAAGTATTTAAAATTGTTTCTTGTCAATTTAAAATTGTTTGAACTTGTGATGGCAAGCATATTGTGGTCACAGACTAATGGTTCTACATCTATTAGTTTCTTTTCCTATTTTAAAGAAAACAAAGTGATGGATGTTTGGTTGTAGAATTTGGGTAGAGATATCATCCAATGGCCGGTAACTTCATAGAATACATTATATTCTTTGACATGATGTGGAGGAATCACATCACTGTTACTGAAACATTACAGTAATTGAAACTTTAGTTGTGTTGTTCCATTTCCTTTTATATTTTGTTATTTGATATCGCTGGTGGAGAATGTGGCACATTTTTTATGTGAAGAAATTACATATTGTTTGATCTATGCTATGCTGCTTGGAATATGTTCATGTTATTCCTATTTTATTCAGCTGTATAATTGAAAACATGATATACTGACAGCCTCCTAATCCCCCATTTCTCGTTTCAATTGCACATTTTTAGAGATGTGGGTTGAAGAAGCTGATATATCTTGTGGAAGGTGACCCAAATACTTCTGAAGCTGCTGAGAGCATAAAAACTGCGTACGTAATTTTATTTTATTTTTCGTTAAATTCATTGTGCGGCTTGCCATTGTGGGGGAAGTTGAAGAAACCAAATTCAGGCTGATGTGCAACATTATTACCATCATTATTGACTGTTATGATATCATAACAAATGCTAAGGTTCGGTTTTGTGATAACATTTTGTTTTGTAATTTATTAGTAAAAACAGGAGGTGGAAACGAAATTTCATAAACCTAACACTCCCTAAAGTATACCTGCGTCTAGGTTGAATGGGGTTCATCAAATGAAACTTTGTTTCTTTCTATCTTTAATAATCATACTAGTTGTTGTATATTGTTCTGATCTCTTGACTGTAAATTATCTATTTCTGAGTACTACATTTTTCATTTGTTCCTTTGTAGTTTCTATCATTGATAAGGGAAAGCATCATTTCTGACCTTTTGCTTTGTGCAAGCGAGTGAGCAACCATCTATTGCTGAAATTTTCCATTGACTTTTTTGTTTATTTGGTGATGTGGTGGGTAGAGTTCTTATGTTTTGTTGTGGTGATGCCATTTCATGAGGTTTATGTAGCAGTGTGATGGGAATGGGTTGCTAGATTTCTCGAGTGAAGCTTACTCAAATTGTATGCCTGTATCTTTAAAAGCTCAAAAACATTTTCAATTTTCTGTTCACGTCAAAATTAGTCTCTTTCAGACTTTGAAATCCTACCTTGTACAGTTGTTTTACAACAGAGATTCTGGAGGGATTTGATGTACAGAGAACAAGTGGCTTAGGTGACACTCTAAAGAAGTATGGTTATCTTACCCAAGCAATTTCTCAATATTACAAGTCAGAAATTCTTGTAGACAATGTTAAGTCCTCTGGGACATGCCCTCCTTTTGATGAATTTATCAAAAGGTGTCAAGACCTTGATAAAACGACAGTTAGTGATGTATTTGCCATCCAGCTTATGCAGGTACTAACAATTTAAAAATTTAATTTGAACTGTTTTTCTATTGATTGTTTATTTGTCCAACTAAACTGAATCCATTGACCTTGAGTACCTTTTTAATTTGCAAGTGAAAACACATCTACACCACCTTCGGGTGTAATTTTGCTTTCAAATGCTATTTACTGGCAATTTTCAGAACTCACAGCACAGCTTAAATTGCATTCTTATTTTTGGATCATTGCTCCTCAGTACTTGGGAAAAATTGTATTCTTTTTTCGGTGGATCCTCAAATTTACTTTGATGGTGTATTGAAATATGATCAAGAACTGGCTGGATGACACGGTTGTTTTTGGTCTTGTGCAATTTCATTGAGCAACATGTTTGTTGTTCTTGAACCTTTCTTTTATGTAATGAACTTCAATTACTTGTAAAATTGGATGTTTAACTCGAATACCCATGATTTTCATCTATAATTAATATTGTTTTTATCCAAACATTTTCGAATTTGCAAATGCAGGTCCCACAGGTTACAGAGGAGGTTGCCATGGCTGTGTTGGATCTGTTCCCTACACTTTTCTCTCTTGCCCGTGCTTACTCACTACTTGTGAGTCCTCATTTCTTTCTCCCTTCTAGGAAGTCAATTGTTTGGGAATGACAATTTGATTCGGACTGGACTGGATGGTTTACCTGCAAAAATTTGTATGGAGTGAGGGTTTTTGGATGCAGTACACACTACTCAATACCCATATAATATGTTATGTTTTATAACTAGGATTTTTTGGTCCATGGATGTGGTCCATCGGTATTCCAAGGTTTCACTTTAAACTAATCTAGCTTGATCAGGAGATAAGTAAAACCTAATCATGGAATGTTTCCGCCAAAGAGTGAAACTTGGGCAGAGTCCCGAAAGTTAAATTTGTGTTCAACACGTTACACCCGCTTATGTCCAACATTTTGGTTTTATAACTAGGATTTGGAAGATCTTTGGGTAGCTTTTGAATTGAATTAAATATTGCACTTTTAATTGATACTCTTTTGTTTTGTTGATTTATTTGTTTCTTTAATTTCTGCATTTGAATAACATTCTTGTTTCACGAGTCTGTACAAAAACTGGCATAAGTGTTGAGAAAGTAATGAATTTTGATTCCAAGTATATCAGTATTCACTGTTCAGTACTCATTCAGTATGGATGAGTTTTAAAGCTGCAAATTTCCAGAATAATAGATCTGGATCCGGGTCTATTTCTTATACGCTGATACGAGTATGTTTAGAATGATATGTTTTAGAATCTTGGGAAATGGCACTAGTATTGGAGACTTGAGAGCTAGTCCATTTTATGGCGTTCTTTCAGTTCATTTTTAGCTGCTCTGTCACCAACTTCTGCTCCCTTCCACTTCTAATTTTACCCCTTCTAATTGTTTGATTTGATTAGGACGGTGATGCTCATGCACAGGAGGAGATGCTTCAAAGACAGAGTAACAATGTGATCAACGCAGTTGCCAGTAGGAACATTTTTCAGTTCGTTTGGGGCAGCTAACTTGCATTACATTCCCCCTTAAAGTTGGATTTTTGGATGTCAATCCACTAAGAAAAAGTTGAATACCATATTTTTTGCATTCCATCACTTCTCATTGTTGAATAACATGTTTGTAAGATTGTTGGCACTATAACCGAGGTTCAGTTTGCCAGCAATTTGTATATTTTGTAAAGAAAATGGACCGTATATGTATATTGCATAGGAGTTAATTAGTTTCTTATCACATAGCTATGATTAAGATTATAGATTAAATATATTTAGTCCCTCTACGCCTCCAAAAATAACAGTGCCTTTTTTAGTCCTTCAAAATAGTGAACATTGATGACCTGCTTTGTGGTGACTTATAGAATTCATGTTAATACCTGTCATATGTATCACTTAAGATTATCAGTTTAATTGATTAGATACACTACATAGTTGATTAACATGTGCTGTAACCGTTTATTTAACATGATATTGTAAAATTTTATGAATCAATTATTAAGTACACTAATGAAGTACATGGAGATATTAATTCAATGTATTATTTACATACATTCTTGCAACTTGAAACAATAGTAACAAATTTTACATGGACTACTGTTTTATATAGTCCAATTATCATAAACAAATCTTCAAATTGAAGCAATACCATTCATCAATGCTCTTCATTTGTTTCAACTTTCTACACTTTAATAGTCCTTGTTATTTACTTCTATTGCATTCATTTCAATGAAATCAATTGAAATAAAAATATATCAAATTCACATTAAATTAATGTACTATATGGAACATTAATAAAAGCAAATGAGTATTGCAATATCACGTCCACAATTAAAGTATTTCAACGTTCAAAAATTATAATGTTGATCATTAAATTAAGCATTCTAATAAAACCCACTACAAATTACATCCACAAGGAAGTATTTTGTTCAGCTCGCCTAAAACCGCTCAAACGAATATCCTTCCCTTTCTTCTCTCTTCTCCCAACCTCTTATGTAGCTTTTCTGTCTTTTCCTTAGCTATTGAAACTCATTTTCAGACAGTTTGTTTCTGCTGCATGCACATTAGCATCAACTTCATCTAACCATTTAAAAAACCGGAATGAATCTGGGTATCCAAGAAAAAAAAGACAAACAAACATAAACGCTTGAAAGTAAAATATTAACTTAATTAAGTAATAATTATAGTATTTTTCATTGAGTTTCCATTAAAAAAAAGTTTATTCTATTCATTGTTTAAAATATTTTTATTTTCGTCTAAGTATTATATCATTTGATTTTGTTGTTAATGGAATGAGAAGATGGTTACTTTCATCTTTCCTGTCAGACAAATTAAAAGAGACTAAAAAATATACAAAATTAATTAAGTAATCCAACCTCATATAATTCTTAAAATTTAATTAAGTCTTAAATATTTCATAAACATTAAAGTGCACATTCAATACTTATCAGTAATGAATGGTGGATTAGATCATAAATCCTGAATTTAATAAAAGTCATATATATAATAATTAAATATAATATACTGCCCTTGTTAAAAGCTATAAATATACATTCAAAGGATTATATAGAAGATCTTGAATTTGGCGTGTCAAAACTATGTTGCTAAATGTTACATGTAAACGTTAGATTTTAAATTTTAGAATTTATATCCGATTATCAGTATTATGTATTCTAAACATCACTAAAATAAATTTATATATAAAATAAAACTATATGTAAAAAAGCGAACTATCTCTGTGTTTTTTCTTAACTTTTTTCATATATCATGCTATTATTAATTATTATCTTGAAATTAAATGTTTGTACAGTACGTAGGTCTACATTTAATTATCATGATGATCTACTTAAATTTCACCAATAATTCTCTTGACTAATGAGTGGTGAACACATAAACTTTTTTAACATTGTTTCTCCGATTTAAATTATGTTTTTGTACTAAATTTGCTTTAATTTTTTATTCATAAATTTGATTTCTCTAATTTTTTTCAAGCGACCTTAGGCTTCATATTCTAGAAAACATACAATTTTATCCAATATTTAGTTTGACATTTTATTTTGATCAGATGAAACTTTAGACCTAACATACTTATTTAAGGTATCATAAAATATGTAGTTTTAATGATAAAAACATAAAAACATAAAAATGTAAATTTGAGAATTAAAGTAAAATTGTAAATTAATTAAAATCTGGAAATCGTAATCATAAAAAAGATTATAATATTGACTCTAAATCATTGAGCAACTTACAAGACAGTTTAAAGTGAAGAAGAGGAAGATTATCTACTATAAATCGTATAGGCTTGTTGAGACCATAGCATATGTTTGTTATAATTGTTTTAACTATTTTGTTTTTGAACGGTCTTTTGTTATTCTTTTTGTATATGTATATGGTTTATATATAGACTCTTCATAGACTTGGTCAAACACATTAAAATTGAGAGAGTTCTACAGGTATAGACCTTATACCTTCTATTATTTTTTCAATTTTGTTCTTGTTTTCTTAATTTGTTATTGCTGAGAATCTAACACTATAATAGATTTATTCTTATAGTTGCTTTTAATGAATATTTCTGCCAGAAGCGGAAAATCTTTTATATCATTTGTTTGTTTTTATCTTATTTGTGGTTTTAGCTGTTGTGGCAATTAAAAACCTGTTAAATACATGAAGATGATAAGCAAAGTTGATCACTTATATTAGAGTCACAAACAAAATATATAAGATAAATCCAGCTTATGTTTTAATGAAACAAAGTATACCAAACTATAAAAAATTCAACTGATAGAAAATTTTAACACATTTTCCTCTCAAACTCAGGTATTGACTTGTTTGTTCTCTCCTTTGTCCAAGGAGAAGTTACCAAGTGAAGGGTCTAGCCTTCAAGATGAATCCAATTTTATTTTGGAGGATCTTCCTAAGCTTTTCCTTGCTATCCTCATCATCTACCACTATGCAACAAGTATGTCCTGTTTGGACATGCTTGTATTTGACAATGATACCTGTTTTGGCCAGCACTCAAATCTTGTACTCTACAAAGAGACAAATCTTGGTAGAGAGAACCCAGCAATTCACAAACTGCATATTCCTTGCTGCACCAGAAGGATGACAAATTAGAGGTGACATTATCAACCCTTTTTCTTGTTCATTTTTGGGTCTTTGAGAAACTCTTCAAGACAAGACCTTCAATTCAACTAACTTATAAAACCCCTCATACCAAACACTTCAGAGCTTTGCAACTAGCCGGGGAACAGTTTTGGATTTTTGGTTTAGTTGCTCTTAGAGGCCTTTTTGGCCTCACCAAAAACACTATCTGTTACTATTTTGAAGTTGTTTGTGTGAGTATTGATTTGCTGTCCAAGTTTCACCTTATGGACTCAGGTAATGATTTTTTTTTTGTTTGTTGGCATGGCTAAAGAAAATGCTGCATTAAGAACAGAAAACAATAGAAAGAAAGTTTAAACTGTTCATATGGTTCACTTGGTTTTCTTAAGGATAGTTAAATAATTGTTTAAAAGTTTTAAGCATTTCAGAAGTAATGGAAAGAAATCCAGAGCACAACATTTTAAGAAGTGTAAAACTAAAGTCACCAGAACAAAAGTGAATTTCTGAACTAAAAGAAATAATGATAAGTTGATCAATTACTCAATATGAGATAACTCGGCATTATTACTGTTTACTTTTCTGTATGAAAATATACTTTTCTCTTCAACTAACTTCTCTTTTACACAGTCTGAGTTTGATGAAAGAGCAGAAATAATTACCCCATGAAGTTGATGACTTGTTTATAGTAAGAATTTTGCCTGTTCGTTTGCACTTTTTCTAAGTTTTTGTTTTTGAAAAAAAACATACACCAGCTCTTCAACTTGGTTAAAAAAACCAAAGCTTGAGACCGAGAAAGAAACATGGAATCACTATTTTCCCTATTTTGTCTGGACACTGATGCTTGTTTCTAACATTTACATGCTGAGTGGAATGAACATGTTACTTATGCTAATCCATCTATTATGGATTGAATAGGTTCACCATATCAATGGATGAGGGAGCTGAGATGGGACTCCCAGGGATTAAATCCAATAAGACTTCTTATTGACTGTGCCAAATGTGTTGCATCTGGAAGCATTAAGAATGCAGATATTGGCCTTGAGTACATATCTCAGATTTCATCTCCTGATGGTGATGCAGTGCAAAGGATGGTGAGTTATTTCAGTGAAGCACTTGGACACAGGATAATAAAACATTTGCCAGGTGTATATAAATCCATCAATCCCTCAAAAACATCACTGTCTTCAGAAGATATCCTTGTTCAGAAATACTTCTATGAACTGTGTCCTTTTCTGAAGTTCGCATACCTCATCACAAACCAAGCCATTGTGGAGGCCATGGAATGTGAAAAGGTGGTTCACATCATTGATCTCCATTGCTGTGAGCCAGCTCAATGGATAGATCTTCTACTCACTTTCAAAAACCGCCGGGGAGGTCCACCCCATCTGAAAATCACAGGCATTCATGAGACCAAAGAAGTCTTAGACCAGATGAACTTTCATTTGACATCTGAAGCTGGGAACTTGGATTTTCCTTTGCAGTTCTACCCAGTTGTTAGCAAACTGGAAGATGTGGACTTTGAGAAGTTGCCTGTTAAGACAGGAGATGCTGTTGCAATAACTTCTGTTCTTCAGCTGCATTCTCTTCTTTCCACTGATGATGACATGGCTGGAAAAATCTCCCCAGCCGCAGCAGCATCTATGAATCTGCAGAGAGCAGTGCATATGGGGCAAAGAACTTTTGCTGAGTGGCTTGAGAGAGATATGATCAATGCATTTATCTTGAGTCCTGATTCTGCACTGTCACCTCTTTCCTTTGGTGCCTCGCCTAAGATGGGGATGTTTCTGAACGCCATGCGAAAGCTTCAGCCAAAACTGGTAGTGGTTACTGAGCAAGAATCAAATCTGAATGGATCAAATTTGATGGAGAGAGTTGATAGAGCATTGTACTTTTATAGTGCCTTGTTTGATTGCTTGGACTCTACTGTGATGAGAACATCAGTTGAGAGGCAAAAACTTGAGAGGATGCTTCTTGGAGAGCAGATAAAGAATATCATTGCTTGTGAGGGAGTTGATAGAAAGGAAAGACATGAGAAACTTGAAAAATGGATTCGAAGGCTTGAAATGGCTGGTTTTGTGAAGGTGCCTTTGAGCTACAATGGGAGGATAGAAGCAAAGAATCTGTTGCAGAGATATAGTAGTAAATACAAATTTAGAGAAGAGAATGATTGTTTGCTTGTCTGCTGGAGTGATAGACCATTGTTTTCTGTATCAGCTTGGAGTTGTAGGAGATGAATGTTCATATAAAGGACCCTTGCATGGCCATGGATTTCAATTGGTTTAAAATGAAGTAATCAACAAGACAAGAAGGTGGATGGGTTTTTATTTTCATCTTTTTTTCTTTTGTAGGTTTTGATTGTTTCCATGTATAGAGGGTTTTACGTTTTTGTTCTCTAGAGGTGGTGATGATTTAATAGCCAAAGAACATATCCATCTTGTATTCCTGTTGATGTTAATATCCATTCATTTCAGTAAAATATCAACTGTTAATTCTCACCTGGGTTAATATGCAAACAAAATTTGTTTATATAACTGCACTTGGTTTGTATCTTTTTCAGTGATATTAGCAGATATAACATTAGCCAACACTCATTTTCATTTACAACAGCTGAAAGTGATGGGATTATCAATAAAAAATGGAAAATATTTATGAGAAACTAGGGCATAGTTTTGCCCAAGAAATATTTGGGTATGTATGTTACTTCAATGTGTTTGGCTGTGCATGAAACATTGGATAGGGTAAGACAGTTTGGTAAAAGGAAGTCTTGTGCCTTTGTTGCAATATACATGCCTTTTATTTGTTTTTATTTATTTAAACCTTAACCGTAATAACAATTACATATCTAAGTGTGAGTTTAGTCACGCATTAAGTAACATACAAGAAAGAAGACCTACAACACAATGTAAGGTATTGGAATGAAAGTACTGTTAATTCCTTGTGTTGGTATTTTCTCCTTGATTTTCCTGACAATGTTTAATATCTCTCCGATGTTTGTTCCCTTGATTTTACCCATCATCAAGCATAGGTCATGGGATATCCAGAATAAGCGAAATTTAACTAACACAATATTTTTCTTTTTTGTAAGACAAATATCTCTTTGCAATCTCACCATCACCTATGGCTTGGCAACACTTCATCTACAAACTAGAAAAGAAAAATATTGGCCTTTCGTCTCAGTTTCAAAATTTGAAAAGGGCGTCTTAGTTGTTAAATGCAATCACACAGATATTATACACTTCCACATTTGTTTACATAAAATTAGATATTTTACAAGACATCTTATCTATCAGTATCTCATGACTATTAAATGTTTCAAAAATATCAACATAATGCAATTGATCAATATTGTAGTTATTATCTGCAACCTCATCTTCTGTTGCCGTTCCCTGTTTTGACCCCACTTGGTACCTAGATTTAACCGATTCACATTTCCATAATCTCGTGAAATACTCATCATGTTCAGCATTGGTCTTGAAAGGATTCTTGCTTTTATGTGGTTACATTGCATATATTTTAGTAGATTTCCATGTCCAAATAGGAAAGTTACAAAATATTAACCATTGCTTTCTCCATCAGTATATAGCATTCGTTAAACCTATAGTTGATGACTTTAATTTTACATAAGAAGGTCGTGTGTCTCAAAGCAAAAGGAAACTTTGTTTGAATGTTGCACCCTTGTAGTATATCGTACAAAACTTATGTTTATCCTAAAGATAAAATTTATGCTACTGACAAATGTTGCTAGAACATTTTTACATAAATGAACATATTATATTTTATCTACGTTTTGTCCCTTAGGAGTTGTCTCATTCTCGCTCCATAAACTAGGGAGTAATAATGACACCATGTTTGTCTCCTTTGCAAAACAAACTTCTTCTAACAGTGTCCTTATCTGTGACTAGATAACCTTTTATATGCAGCCAAACAATAATGGTTTAGAAGTTTTGATGACTAACTTGGCATGGTGACAGGACCAACTCTCTTCATTGTTGCTAACTATGCAGCCACCGTTCATGACAAGAATTTTAACTTCTACCGGTTTACTTACCGCATGAAACTCAACATCATATTCTCTATGAAGCCTTACTTGCACTTATAGGAACTTTGGATGCTCTTGGAATGTTTATCTGTGTTCTTCAATAGGATTGGCAATGTAGTGAGAAGCTAAGAGGTTGCTTGGTGGTGTACCTTGTCCTTTGGATGCCCAAGAACCAACTTATGGACACAGGTAATACTCTCTCTACATAGTAGAACATTTTATATATCCCACATGTAACCTTGTTTTTCTAATAATGTGTTAATCTACAAAAAGTGCTAGAACAATTTGTCCTTTGCCCTTGTATCTTGTTCTTGTCACCAACGCCTTATGAAAGCTCGAGTTATCCCCAAAGCTTATTAATGTCTAAGATCATGTCAAGGATGAACTATCTCAAAAACTTAAGCTTGTGATGTTGGAGATTCCATTTCAACTAAAGATAAGATCTTTCAACAGTACATAATTAGACGTAAACCTCATCTTACAAGCCAGTTTTATAAGGTTAAGTTAGACTTAAAGTTCATCTGTTAAGATGGTACCTGAACCTATCCTACATTGACTAGAAATAACGCAGAGATAACACCTTATAAGTTTGCAACACTCTTAATGTATTTATAGTGTTCTTTTCCAGATTTTCTGATAAAGCTATCTCTTGTATATTAGATTCACCGTACCCGTGGCTGAAAGATATGAATGGGGAGGATAGGGATAAATACCTGGCTCGTATTCTTAAAGCCTGTGCCAAGTTTATTGAATCAGGAAGCATCATGAATGCAGATACTGGACTGGACTATATTGCTCACATTGTCTCTCCTTATGGTGATGCAATGCAAAGGGTAGCCACCTACATTAGTGAGGGTCTAGCTTTCCAAGTCCTGAAAAATTTGCGGGGAGTACCTAAAGCTGTTAATTTGTCAAAAACAATGTCAACCTCGGAAGAACAGCTTGTTAAGAAGACATTCTATGACCTGTATCCATTTTTAAAGACTGCATATGTAATCACAAGTCATGCCATTGCTGAAGCTATTGAAGGAGAAGAAATGATCCATATCATCGATCTCTGTGCATCTGATGCTGCTCAGTGGATTTATCTTATGCATAGATTAAAAGAAAGCCAAAAGAGCCCCTCATCTCTGAAAATCACAGGCATACATGAGAAGAAGGAAATTCTAGAGGAAGTGGCCACTCAACTAAGAGTAGAAGCTAAGAGTTTGCATTTCAATCTCCAATTCAATGCTATTGTAAGCACTTTGGAGAATCTTGACCTTGAAGAATTGCCTGTGGAGAAAGGAGAGCCTCTTGCAATCAGCTCATTGCTTCAGCTGCACACTCTTCTGGCCACTGATGATGCAATGGTCTGCATCAGGAGCTCGCAGGAAGAACCAATGCATCAAAGGACATTTGCTGAGATGCTTGGGAAACAAAAGACCAACCCCAGTTCTGGATCATTGTTGTTACAGCTTCCTCTTTGTGCTACTTCAACCAAGATGATGCACTTTCTAAATGGCCTGTGGAAACTCCAACCTAGAGTGATGGTTGTTACTGAACAAGAATCCAGTGTCAATGGTTCTTTGACAGAAAGGGTTGAGAAAGCATTGGACTTTTACGGTGCATTGTTCAACTGTTTGGAATCAACTGTTTCAACAACAGTAGTAGAGAGAATCATCATGGAGAGGACACTACTAGGGCAAGAAATAAAGAACATTGTTGCAGGTGAAGGAGTTGAGAGAAAGGAGAGACATGAGAAACTTGAGAGTTGGATCCCTAAGCTAGAAATGGCCGGGTTTGAGAAGAGGCATATTAGCCATCATGGGATGATGCAAGCAACAAAACAGTTGCATGGTTATGGAAATGGATACAAGCTTTGTCCGGAGAATAATTGTTTGTTTGTATGCTGGAATGATAAGCCACTATTTTCTGTGTCAGCCTGGACAGTTTAGAAGATGAACAATATGGTTATGTAGGGAAGTGTATTGCTGTGGCATGCACACATTTGATAAGCATTAACTATATTGGGATTCAGTTATATGTTATATGAGAGTGAAATTTCAGTCTAGCTCATGTTACTAAATTTTATGTTTTTCTCAATTTCTCTTTGTAATGAACCTTAACGCTTCGAATTTGTGGTCTTTTTACTCTACTTTCTCAAAGCTTTGGATTTGTGGTCTTCTTACTCTACTTTCTCATTTGGATTTGTGGTCTCGAAGTTTTGGATTTCTGGTCTTCTTGCTTTGCTTTCTCATTTGGATTTATGGTCTTCTTGCTTTACTTTCTGCAATTAAGCTTAAGAATTAAACTCACACTTAATATTAACTTTTTCATCTTTCATTTTCTCTTAATTGGTTATAAAGAGTTATCTATTAACAAAAGAAAAAAATAAGACTAATTCATATTAAATCACGAGGTGAAGATGTATAAACTATTCAACTTCATACCTAAAGAAGTGGGCTCTGAAATTTAGAAAGGAATAACAGAATGCAGCAAGAGAAAAGCTCCATCTCTAAGATCAAATGAATGCATCAAATTCTATTAAATTATTTTTAAGACAATTCATATAAAACATAACAAGTTTTATCCAGAGATGGGTGCATGCTCTTTGTTTGCTTCCTAAAACATGATACTTTTGGCCAACTCAAGTAGTCAATCAGTAATTACAATAGAACTGATCGGCAATCAATCAATTGCAGGCTATGTGGATTTTTTGCAGATTTGGATGTTTAGTGTTAGTCCTTTTGACCTAAGCAATAACTATGAGGGCGAACAAACCACATTGAATAGTCACATGCTTCTTGAATTGGATTGTTGTAAACAACTAGTTCTCTTATGCATCTTGGATTTTCAAGTATCCAAAGAGTCATCTTCTCTTAAATAGGTTAGAGGTATATCTCTTCTTTATTTATCAAAAATTTAATCTTTCTAAACTCAATTCTCTCTAAGATTATAGATAATTAAGGTACTGTTACGACAAAATACCATCCTAAGAAGATAATAATCTGAGGATCAAGGTGATGTTGCTGAATGAGTAAGTACAGCACCAGTAACAAAAAGATGGTGGTTACCACTGATCCACAAAATAGATTCTGGAATTTATCAACATTCTCCGAAAAAATAAACAGCTAATAATCCCTGAGAAACCGAAATCACTAAAAAGAACTACAAATAACATACTGAAACTCCTGAAAAAACCAGAATTTTCTACTTTTTTTTTTTCTAGATGAAAAATGAACCCAAAATGCTCCATTAGCCATGGCGCACAGTGACATTGTACTCCACCACAAAATGCTCAGGGGTAGAAATGTGATCGACACTGTTGGCCACAGCATAGCCGGTGGCGAACCTGAACACGCCGGTGCCACCGACGATGGGCATCTCTCGGTTCTGCTCCGCTATGGGGTTCCTCCCGAGCATGCTCAAGGAGCTTCCGGCGTAGTCCCCTTCCGTGAAAGCGAAGTTGATGAGCATGAACATGCCCAGGTCGTTGAGAGAGGCCAGCCCAAAGAGCCCCTGGGCCCTCCCCACGGGCCTGGAGCTGAGGTCCGGGCCCTCCGTCATGGGATCGTCCATGACGAAGGTGGAGCCGAAGCCGTTGGGGACGTTCTTGGGGGTGTCGACGATCTGCACGATGGAGGGGTTGTTGGCGCTTCGAAGGTCGTGGTAGAAGAAGTGGAGCTGCGTCTGTTTCTGCGAAGAAGATTGGTGAGTCTGTGAGGGAAGTTCGATGTGGGATTCGTGAGAGAATGATGCATGAAGATGGGTCGGGAGTGTGGAGAAGAAGAGAGTGAGAGAGAGAAGGAACAAGAATCTAAGAGGAACATCCATTGTTGTTTGTTACTATGGTTGTGTTTCGATAAAGTGTTCACTTATAGAAAAAGCGAAAGCAAGTACCACTGTGTTTCGTTTCTTTATTACCCTCGAATTTCTCGAGGGACAGAAAGAAAGAAAGAGAAAGAAAAAAAAAAAAGTTCTTTTTTCTTTTAAAATATTAATAATTAAATTATATTTTTCTTAAATAAGTTATTAAAAAATAATATATATGAGACACTTGTGATGAGCAAAAACGTGAGATTCATGTTCTAGACACGTGTATTCTATCATAACTGTGTGTGATTCAATCTGGAAACTGGTCATTGTATGTCGATTTAACTTTTATCTGTTATCATTATAGTTTAATTTGATTTGTCTGGAGGAATAAATTATATTTTAACTATAATATATAGAGATTTTATTTATAAAAATATAAAATTATTTATTAAAGTTTGGAGATTATCTTAAACTAGAATATTAAGGATTAAATAGATGTTCTGTCTTCTGTTTAAAGGGTGCCGTCTGAAATTGGTGGATGATTCATGTACGATAGAAAATGCTCCAGCACTTATCAAATTTTTAAAATGTAAATAATATCTTTATTATTTTTATTTTAAAATTTATATATTAAATAATTTTTTTTCTTATATTTGTAAAAATATCTTTTTTATATTTTTAATAATAATAAAAATTATATTAAATATTATTAAAATATATACAATTTAATATGATTAATTTTAAAAATTTAATTTAATATATTATTTTTAAATATTTAGTTTTATATTGCTTAAAAATAAATAGAGATATTTCTTAATATTTATTAGATTTTTTTTATTATTTATGAAAAAGGTTTGTTAATATTTATCAGAAAAGTTAATAATTTTTAACAACTTTTTACTTAATTGTATTTATTTATTAAGTGACTTAATATGAAAAAAAAATATTTTATAAAAAAAATTTAAAAATAAAAATAAGAAAAACATTATTGATATATTAAAAATTAATTAAGTGAAAGAAACAAAATATATATATATATATATATATATATATGAAGCAAGTGCCTCTGAAATTTTGCTGTACTAGCTATAAATAATTTTTTGCTTCTGTAATATTTTTATTTTATTTTAACAATATTATTTTAATTTTTATTATTGTAATTTTAAAATTTTATTTATTTTATTAAATTTTAGACTATCATAATAATGATAATTATTATTATATTTGTAACGTATCATAATAATATAGATTCGTATGTGATTAAACAATACAAACTTCTAATAAATAAATAAATATATGCATATTAAATTTAAAACAAAATATGTGTATATACATAAACTTTTAAAAGGAGTTTTTGTTTTCTTTTAATTGTATCACTTTTACGACTATCTCCTCCCATGTTAGAACATATTGTATCACACTACTATAATAAAATTTATAAAATAAAGGTGAGTTAATATTTTTAACATAAAATACAGTTAAGTATTCGAATAATATAAATATTTGTTTATAATAAATTACCTAAAAAATTTACACCAAAAGAATAAAGAGTGATATTTTAAAAAAATAATTTTAAATTTGAATATAAAAATTTATATGAGTTTAGTTATGATAAACTTGATTAGAATTAATAATTTACTCTGTTTATTTTTTTAAATCTAGAAAACAAGATGATTTTAAGATATTCATCATTAAATATAAATTTAATTAATAAGAATTATATAAATATGAAAGTTATGAGCAAAATAATTAAACAAGAACAAGAATAAAATCATGAAAAAGATAAAACAATAGAAATTTATTATAAAGAATGAAACCTTAAGATAAATTTTGATGGATTTGTTACTTTATTTAAGAATATAAAATGAGACTCAAGTAAAAAGATAATTCTCTATCTTTCTCTTTCAAAAAAGTCTTAAATACTCTCTCAATTCATTAAATATTAAAAATTTATTTTTAAAAAATAATGATTATCTATTCCATTTCATGCTTAAATGCAAATGCTAAATAATCCTAGATCTCTAAAATGATACAAAACTCTAAACCTAAAAGTCTTATAATGTTGGTAAAAAATGCAAAAGACAAAGGAGAGAAAATTTAAATTTAACATTCATATTTAAGATCTAGATCTAGATCAATGGTCTAGATTTCAATGTTTCTCATGCTAGTATCATCACATTTGTTATGATCTTATCTTTAATTTTTTTTCTTGATTTTGCTATCTTTAGTTGAATTGTTTTGGGTTTTTTTTATGAATGGTATGATTTGAATATGTTTTTAGATTATTTATCTTTCAATATTTATAAATTTTATTCTTATTGGACTTGATAAGCTCAAATACAAATAATTATTTACACTTATTTAACAGATGCAGATACAAATGCAATTGTGGTAATAGGAATGCTCAACAAATATCTAGCCATTATAATAAGGTCTAAAATATGTTGATTGTTATTTTTGTAACATTCTAATACACCCATTTGCTAAAAGAAATCAAAATTTAAAGTTGGTTCATCAAAATAAGTGTTAAGTTGTGTCATTCCAATTTTATTAATTATTAAAAGCTTGCATATTTTTATTTCTTATTATGATATAATATGTTAGTAACATACATAATGGAGAGATATAACAAAAACTCAAAATAATCGCAACATATTAAAGTAAGTAACTTCCATAGAAAGAGACTTGGTTTAGAAATAGACGAGAATGAAGACCATCCATACCTATGCTTTTGAACATTTGATAACATAGTAAAACCTTTGATATAATATTTGAGTAAAAGTTTATATATTTTTTCCTTGCTTTTTTCCAATTTTAACTCAAGTAAGTGGATCAAACTTTTTATAGCAAAAACCTAATGTTTCTAACTTCATCATTAGGTCTAAAATTGTACCAAATATAAGCAAAACACTATATTCATCTTAATATTTATCAAATTTGACTATCATGAATTCAATCATATTTCTAATTAGTTTATCCTCATCTTTCACATCAACAAATGTTGAATTTTTCAAATTTGCAAAAATACAAGTTAGAAGTAGGATAACTTGTGACATAAATCACGGTACTGATATTGTAAAAAAAGAACCTACAAACTTTTCAACTCTCTCTAACTCTTCCTTTGCAAGCCAATGTTTATAAGATTCATTAGCCAAGTGCAAGCTTCTAAAAACAAGTTGATATTTATGAGTACTTTTAAACATCAAGTAAGTGGAGTTCCATCTTGTTGTGGTTGTTGGAAGAATCTGAGGGGGTATAACCATGGAGATCTCACAAGAAGGAGAAATGTGCCAAACATACATAAGGGAATGACATCACTTTTAATCCAAAACCTTAAGACAATATGTTTATGGGTCTCATTTCTTATATATTGCTTAACTTTCTCATTTTTTATTCAATGTGAGACTTAAACTCATACTTGGATACCCAACACATCTTACAGGTTGTGACATAAATCAAGGTACTGATATAATAAAAGAGTAACAAGAACCTACAATTTTTTCATCTCTCTCGTACTCTTCCTCTGTAAGGAAATTTTTATAAGATTCATTAGCCAAGTCTAAGCTTCCAAAAACATGTTGATAACATCAAGTCGAGTTCTATCTTGCATAGACATAAAGAAATAACTCATTTGATGTATTAATATCATTAAACCTTTTAGGCCATTGTTAGAATTTCATCATTCTATTCTTTGAACCCCTCACATATTTGATGTTATCTCTAATTTGATCCAAAGCATCACTAAGAACCTTTAATCCATCTTCAACAATTAAATACAAGATATGTGCACAACAAAACTGAGAACTGAAAAAGAATTGACACCAAAGAGAAATTGTTATAGCCTTGAGGCGGGTACGAACAATATATTTTTAAAATTTATGAATCCGATGTATGTTTTGGCGCAAAACATTACGAATGTTTATGCCATAACTATTCTTAAATAATCAACCTCGTTTTACGTATGCTGTCGAATGATGCATTCTTAAAATAATTAACTCACTCATTCTTCCACAGATGTAGTTTTGTTTATTGATTTCTTCCTTTTTAAAAAAAAAAAATTTACAGAGCTCGTCTTACTTTTATAAATTTGGGATATGTTATGTTACATCAACACATTTATATAAAGGATATCGATCTCGATAAAAAAATTCAAATTCAAACATTATAGATTGAAAACTATGACTTAAAAATATCACTAAAAGAGTTAAGTAAAAACATTTCTTAAAAAATTAATAGATGAAACATATTATCTTAACCTAAATTGCTTTTCTCCATCACGTAACGATAATCACTTCTCATCAACATTTAAGATAAGATATATGTCCTCTTACATTACGCTAGCAAAAATATACTTAAACAAAACGTTTAACAGAAGTTTCATTATCAATATAGATTTGGAACCTTTTTTTGTAGAAAGAATTTCAAAAAAGTAAATAAAAATGAAATTAATTTATTAATCATAAGTTAAGATTAGTTGACGTCGAAGATAAAAATAAAACAATTAAATGTTATAATTTAACTTATATATAAATTAATTTTAATTTGTAGAGAAGTTTTTTTTATCATTCTTTTCTTTTACTGTAGTAATAAAACTCATTATAAACATGCACTTTTCTAATTCGTATTAATTAATTCGGACGCCAGTGCATGATTGAAATCAATTAAGTTAAATAAAATAATAAAAGATTAATCACGCGTCCAACCTCTGTATCAATCAATTTAAAATTGGATTATGATCTTGGAGATCTCATACTACTATAAATAACTAGTTATAATAAGCCTTCAATGCAACTTGATCTAGCAATGTTTATGAATTGACCTAAAATGATTAGCGTATTTGGAGTATTGTTTATTGTGTGGATTCACACAATATTCACAATCCAAGGGAAGTTCATAGAACAATCCCACATAGTCTTACCCACAGAGAGAGTGGAGAGATTCACACATCTTCACTTCTATTTTCATGACATCTTGGATGGTGAACACCCAACATCTATAAAAATCATTGATCCACCAACCCTTTCTCTTGGTGGATTTGGAGTGACTTTCATGGTGGATAACCCTTTGACTGAAGGGTCAGATTTGAGTTCAAAAGTGGTTGGAAGGGCTCAGGGAACTTATGCTTTAGCTTCTCAACATGATTTTGGATTCAAGATGGTGATGAATTTCTTCTTCATTGAGGGTGCTTATGAGGGGAGTAGTCTGAGCATGCTTGGGAGGAATGCTGTGTTGGATGAGATTAGAGAAATGCCAATTGTTGGAGGGAGTGGTGCTTTCAGGTTTGCTAGGGGCTATGCACTGGCAAAGACTGTATGGTCTAATGCTACATCTGGAAATGCTATTGTTGAGTACAATGTGTGGGTGTATCATTTCCAAGAACATGGAATGGAATAAGAAATTTCATGTTGTATTTAAAGTGTAAAGCTCTTATATTTCATGAAATATATTTTTAAGTTTTTTGGGATGGGAATAATTAGTTGATATTTTGATTAATTTCATTGAAAGACTATTTATATGGATTGAATGTGATAAGTCTAAAGTTTTTGTTGAATCTAAAGTGTAATATTTTCGCTAGATATAAGATTTTTTAGTAGTGTATATATAAATATTTTTTTTTATAAGTCGATTTTATAAAGGCGGTTGAATTTAACTAAGTGATGGCCTGCAATGGAGATGGAGAAGAAATCCTAAGGAATTAGGTAAAGTTGGTACGTATCACATGCAAAATGGTTTATAAAAGAAAGTTCTAACTATTAATTTGAGGGGTTTGTGGGGAGGGTGAAGCAAAATTATTATGTGCTTAATTTGGTGGGGAATAGTACGACATTAAACTTGTCTGTATTCAGGTGGATAAAATACATCACTGATGTGTTTTGTGGGAAAGTAGGAAGGTGGGATGGTGTATTTTATTTTATTTTTTTTATCGATAATAAAAAATATATTAAATTAGAAGTACAATAATAAGAATGCTTTTACCTTTACATGGGACAAAACAAAATTTGAACAATTTTTTTTTGAAGATGAAGGGATTGAAGGGTGTGGACTGAAAAGGGTAAGAAGGTGTCTTTTTATCAACATATTTTCATCGTAGGAAATAGAAAAAAAAAAAAAAAAAAAAAAAGAGAATATAGGAAGAACTCATCACATGAAGAAATTCATTAAATGTTAAATTATGCTGTATATTAGATTACTTCAACTGTGTTAGAGGATAGCAAGTGAGAATATATGTGTCACGGAACGCGAAAGTTAATTGTTTAAGCTTGTTCAATCAACTCAAAGACCACATTAAATTTTTTGAAGTATATTTAGTGGGTCTATACTAAGGTGTTTTCAACTTACATCAGACCTTAAAAGTTAATTTCTTTTAAGAATAATATTCTCGCAAGAGACCGGTTGGATCCAGCAACAACAATGTCTTTTAGAATTGTTCCTTGATTGTTCTTGGTGATGCTCCAAACGCAATGTCTTTTAGAATTACTCCATGATCGCTCTTGGTATTGCTTGAAACGTTCCAAATTCGTCCCGGGAGGGGGTCCTGCAGACACTCCGACGCTCAAGTCAGTTTAGGGTTAGAGTGTGTAGAAATATAAATAAAAGTTTTTTAAGTACCTTGCTTAAGGTAACTGAGTCTGTATTTATAGGCGTAGTAGTGGGCTTAATGAGCTTAAGTCTATTCTTTTCTGTCATGATTTGGTAACTGAATAATAACGGACAAAATAATAACAAGAATTAATTACAAGATATTCAGTTATACTTTTGCATTTACTCAGATACCCTCACTTTATATGTAAGACAGAGTTAATTAAAATTAGTTATCGATCGGTAATTATTGGTCGGCCCTGTAGTATATGAGTGTCGTGCTATAAGTGTCAATGAATAAAAAATAATAAGTGTTTGACATGTTGAATTGTTGGATGCTCGCTTTTCCTTTTGTCTGTGTAGGAATCTTCATGGGAGTTACATCAATTGGTTGATCCAGAATTTTAGGTATAAGTGTATATTTTTTTTTCTGATTTTATTACTAGTTTTTCATAAAATTTAAAAGATTTTTATTTTTCATAGAATTTAGACACTTTAGAAAAAATATTTTAATTTTCTATTTTCAGACAGTTTTTGTTTTTAGTTACTTAAGCAACTCATACTTTTGTTGAATTTTCATTTCTAAAATTTAATAATGCAGCTGAATTCAAAGCATAAGAAGTAGATGATGAAAAAAAAAAATAGGATT
>Ga0209700_101897_pt1 | contig 43342 bp, 24 predicted proteins | sample SiratroredBW_FD_187528 | JGI IMG/M metagenome (GOLD analysis project Ga0209700, IMG submission 187528) | Root nodule microbial communities of legume samples collected from California, USA - Siratro red BW (SPAdes) (version 2) | ecosystem: Host-associated > Plants > Roots > Nodule | place: USA... | reverse complement strand
CTTTTGTCTTAAGTTTTTTTTTTTTTTTGTCAATGTCAAGAGTTTTTGAATTAAATTTGACAATTTTTTTTATTAATATACGTCAACTAAGATTTTTTTTATGTCCAAAATAGTTATTTACACTAATATCAATTGAAATTATTTTTACAACATTGTGTTTTTTACTTTTTATTAATGTCTGAAAAAATCTTTTAGTCAATGTTAAAAGATATAATCCTAGTTGATGTTAATTTAAAGTGTTCTTAATTAGTTTTGGAAAAATAATTCTAACAAATTATTAATAAAAAATAATATTTGTGTAGATGAAAAATAATTTACTACAAGAATCAACCAAGCAGTAATTATGACATTTATGAAAAAGGATCTAATTCACATTTGTTAAAAAAACATTTCTTAAACTCTACAATGCAAACTCTAAACAATAATTATGACACATATATAAAAAAGAGCTTGTTCATGTTAGTAAAAAATAGTCTCCCAAATATTAATTCAAACAATTCTAACTAATTTCGTATATGAAATAAGAGTATCTATAACCAAAATAATACTAATTATTTAAATAAAAAATATTTTTTATTAAAATCAATAAACAAAAATCCTAACTAATATCAATTGAAAAATACTTAACCCAATAATGTCTCATATTAAGTGAGCAACACCTCAAGGAAAATCATTACTCTTATAAAATTTTTAAATTTCATCTTTTCAAAAAATGTTGATCAAAACATTTTTTATTATAAACTATTTTGAATTATTTATAAAAATAATTACCTCTTCAAATTTAACTATACAAATATTAGCTTTCAGTTATACTAAAATTGAGGAGATATATTTTTATATAGACATAAATTGTAAAATAGTGATAAGGAGTAAAAGAGTCATGATGTATTCACATAAAAAGATAACAAATAGTAAAATCTAGCTTATAGTCTTATTTATTTTTTTGTATTTAAGGTGAAGATAAAATATAAATTACATATTAATATCAATAATATCATTAATTTAGAGAGATAACAAATAATGATTATATATATGACAAAATCATGAAAATGTTAGGAGGCATTATTATGAAAGCAAAAAGAAAAAGGCTTATATGATAAATACATAATTGACTAATTTGGAATAGATTCCCCACTTTAAATGGAAAGAATTATACTTGAACAATTCGATGCCCACGAAGACTTAGAACATCGTGTAAGTCTATAAAATCGTTGAGAAAAAAATTCATAAACAAAATATTTTAAAAAACAAAAATATGACAATTTAGAGCAGATAATCAATCGGTGGTAAATTATTCAAGAAGCGACACGCAAAGGCTCGATTTCCTCAGTTTTTTTTATTTATTTCTTAAATACAAGTTTTTTCACATATACTCTTTGTTGTAGGTAATCATTATGTGTAAGTGTTCTCAGTTAGTAAGAACAAATTTTGAGCTTGTAGCAACTATTTTGTAAGAGTCACAACAATACTGAGCCAGTTCCAGATGGTACTACATATCTCAGTCCACGAAAAAGTTGTAAGTTTCCTTTTTCTCTTCATCTATGAAATAATTGCTCAGAATCTCTTTGTTCCCATTCTTTCAGATTATTTGCTTTATTGACTAAATATATTATCGGATTATGAAATAATTGCTACTTACCGATAATCTTTCATTCATCTTTTGCTTCAATTTTTTATTCAAACAAGCTTCTAAGATTTTTAAACCGGAAAGTTTGGGTTTGCCAAACTTTTGAGAAGGGAAAGTGATGTTATAAATGTAATGAAGAGAGCTGGAGTTTTCATTAAATTTTAACCACTCACGTAACTTAGAGGTCAACTAGACTAACGCTAAGACATGATGATTAAATTCAAAAAATATTAATACCATAGGATCTGTCAAACCAATGGTAGCACGCATTTTATTAAAAAATAAATAATAATAGTATCAACTAGTGTCAACTCATTCAATAATCTTCATTTATTTAATTAATTAAATACATTAATAGTGTTTCAAAGATAGACACAAAAAATCTAATTCTTAAATAAAATAAATAATATAATATAATATTTTCGTTTTTTATTTATGAATATTTTTTATATTTTAGACACATGAATTTTTTTATAACAATTTAAATAGTTTTACGATTTTTAACTTATTATAATAGTTTATAAATCATTTGCGTCGTGTTACAGTCCGTTTAGAGGATTTTAATGACGTCGCATTCATGCCAACGTGAGCTTTTGGAAGCTAATTCCACATCTTCTTACAGTGCACTAATATAACATCAGATTTTTGACAATTTAATGTAAAATCATTCCTATACGTTAACTTGTGTTTACTATAGATATTTTTTCTCTTCTAACCATGTTAAATGCATATGATGAAATCAACATTCAAAATAAGCTTGAAAATGAAGGGTCAAATAGCTTTATTCTCACTTGTTCACGTCATGGGGGCGGTCAGGGATTGCGGCTCCGCACCATGCATAATTCATCACTCTTCTTGCATGTGCTCACATCTTCTAGTGTTCATATTCTTACATGAATTTTTGCGTAAATTTGTAAACATGTTCCTCTAATCTATACAAAATTTTGCAATCCCATTCTCAAGTTCTGAATCCTGAATTTAAGAGGTATATAATACATAACCCATCTCTAAAATAAACTTTCATAAAAGATGACATCATGACAAGAAGAATGATGTTGAATGTGTAGTGTCCTTTTATCTGGCCTCCTAGAATTCAATTTGTAAAGCAAAAGTTTACGTCATGAAATTCAACAAGAAGCAATAGGAAGATGAACACAATATTTGCATTTGATTCATACATTAACGATGAGGAACAAACTCTAATTCTTTCAACAAATATAGCAGAAACACTTGAGTTTGAAACCTGGGATAAGTATCATTTGTAATAGATGACAGGTTTATTGGAATTGATATCCCACATGCCTCCTTCCTTCACATACTCAAGATACCTAGCAAATTCAGGCCTAGCTGTTGTTTTCTTCTTCCGCCGAAAATCAAAGAAGCTCAGAAGTGGGTGACTCTTCTCCTTAGGTTTACTACTGCCCTTTTTTGTGGGGTTTCTCTGTAGATTCATCTCTCCAAAGCTTGAAGCCATAGCCCGAGAAGGCAAACTTGTGCTCCTCTTAAAATCCTCATTTGAAGTTCCACTGTCACCATGTTCTTTATCTAATTTCTCATACCTGGCAGGGCTTTTCCGAGTACTTGTGGATCTAAACATGTTGGATTCTGTTGAGTGAGAAAGAATACTTCTGGTTTTTAGAATAGGAATGTGTAAATGAAAGGAAAATGGTTGGTGAGAGTTGAGCATGAGAGATAAATTGTAGCATGATAGAGGACATTTTATATACTAGGTTTGGTTCCACTTTTCTTCATTTGTGCTCTTTGATGTTATCCTTGGTGTTTTGTTTTCAATGTTTTGTGTACAAAACATCAGTAGTGACTTAATTTTGGTTGACTTTTGTGCCGTCCCAACAAAATTACATCCACAATTAATTGAAAATCATGAACTATCCTTGACAAAGAGAGAAAATTCAAAAAATAAATTGCGAATATGACATTTTCGTTTTTCTTGGTATACCAAGCTTTGTTTCCTCAGTCAAAGTGCCCATTAATTGATGTCTGGATTAAATATTTGTTACTTGCACATGAAATATTGAAACATTCAAATGAATTGGTGGAAAAAGTTGACAAGATGGCATGACTGAGAAAGTCATCTAAGAGGATAAATACTCATATACCAAAGGAGAGTTAGAAAAACGGTTTCATAAAGCACATTAATACCCTTTCATTTACCTCTCTGTGTATGCTAAAAAAAACAGTTAGAAAGACAGTTTGTATAGATTACGTATCTTTTGAACAATTATGTGTTTCATAATCAGCTCCACCTTTTTTTTTTTTTCAATTTCTCTGTACTTTTCGTTTTACCCAAATAATCAATATTTTTAATTTTTACTCACCTTCTTCTACTTCCTCTTTCCCCAATTTCTAACTATCAAAGTGTTAAATTTTAACCAATCGATGCTTGCACCTATAATCTATGAAGTGATTAGTCGGTTTATCAGTTCGTTGTTTTCGGACAAATGGTTTTTTGCTATTTAGCACTTCCAATAAAATAAATGCTCATGATGTAGGCATCCTTGTGTAAATTCTAAATAATCAATAGCGGTCTACTTCAAACACACAGTTTGATTTGGCTAGTGTTTTTCCACACCATAAAATATTTTTAGACAGCTTTGGACTGAGACAATATAATTTAGGGCAAAGGCATCACAAACTTCGAATCAATTTGAGAATGGCTACCCAACATTCTTGACTGCAATTTAAGGTTTTCTTCTGTTATACATTAACGACTTTGAACACATGCCCACACAAGCAAGCAAATCCACATGTACATGCACATGCACAGTTGGTTGAAAAATGACTGATGGATGGATAATTTTAATATGTTGCTTGTTGTTTTTGTTTTTTACCACTAGACATTATAAAAGTATTACATTTACATTTTCATTAAGCTAATTATGGGTCAAATACATCCCCAAAACCTACATAAATAAATAAAAAGGAATAAAAATATAGGAGAGTGGTATTTCGACAATGGAGTTTGATGTTAATTGTTTAATAAACTGCGGTAATTTTCCAAGAAGTGGTTATGTATACCTTCTAATTATTTTTGTATTTTTATATAATTGAATGTGAAAAGTTAATTTAGCATGTTATATATTAATCTTGTATGTGTTATTCATTACATTTTTTTTTAAAAAAAAGTAACACCAATTCAATTAATAATTGATTTATAATATTTTTTGGTTGGGGGTGGGACTTGACTATAAGCTGCTCTATCGAATAAACAAGCAGATTGCGACATGTAAAATACAGCCCATATTGTGTTGCAACAATTGTCATTGTTTTCGTGATGCTTTTCGGTCCAACCTTCTAATGTATGGCATTTAATCGTGTCAAGTTTCAAAGTTTGATATCTGAGATAAACTCAATCTCAACTTTAACAAGGGCAAAAAGTTCAAACTCAACTGAATTTAGCAACACCTTGGTCACATTCTCCCTTTCCTGAAACAGTTTGATAGTTGCGTCCATGCCTATGGAACTAACTAATAAAACTTCGATAACGAAGGGAATCATAATAATAATGTGGTAAAGTTTGGATCTTTCGAGGTTTCGACGTTGCAGTGAAACATGGGGGGACTCGACTTGTCTCATGCAGCAACCAATCTGTTATGCTTCAGGAATTTCCAATGAAGCCAACGAGAACAACCCAATTCATGCACTTGGGCAGTCAATTTCGTTTGGGAGGTTCATGTCAGAGTCCCTGGCATGTCCCACAACCGCTATGTGGAGGAAGCACAGAGGTACTCAAGACCTGGTTCTGTTGCACAGAAGAAAAGCTCACTACAGGAAACTTGCTGCTCAGAAGGTTGCTGCCTTGCATGAACAAGCAAATAATGGGGCACATAACAATGCCACTGGACGAGAAGGCGAGGGAGTAATTGACAATGACAAGAAACGTGACAATGACAACTGTCATCATAATTCACAAATAAGTCCAAATTCTTAAATGGTTGTCGAGGTAGAGCAAGATGCAAAGGTTTTGACTGTTACCTCCAATGAGAATAATGCCATGGTCCGACTCACAGCCAGTGTAGAGGCAAGTGTTACGCCTGAAAGTTTCAAGGTAGAGGGAACTGAGGCAGAGATGGAAGAAGTTGCCGTTGTAGGAAATTCAATGGAGGTTGAATTGCAAAACCAGCTTGAAGATCTAGATGCACAAAGGGAGCAAAATGAAAAGCTTAGTGTAATTGAAACACCAATTTTGACACCATTAGTGAAGCAGGTATCTATATCTGATCAGGAAGTTTTGGCTAGTGTGGGCAAGAAGAAACCCCCAGTTTCTTCCTTAAAGTCGTCAAAGGCTAATGGAACCTCTAAGTTCCCCTCTAAACTTTTCAAGTCCACGGCTGCTATTTCTTTCAAGAAAGAAAACATTGCTTCACCAATGAGCATAAAATCTGCAAATGGAACCTCCAAGTTCACCACTACACCTGCTAAACCCATAGTTGCTACTTCTTTCAGAAGAGATAACATTGCTACACCAATGAGCAATAAATCTTCCAAGTTCATAGCTACACCTATTAAGTCAACTGCTGCTATTTCTTTCAGAAGAGATTTGTTACACCAATGAACAATATGCTGGTCCTTCCAAGGCTTCAAAGGATATCTTGTCTCCTATAGAACTCCAACTATGGCTTCCAAGGAGGTTCAAAAGCATTTTTTCATTGACCCCATTAATTGAAAAGAAAAGGAACAAAACTCCTCTTGATTTATCATCAGCACACACGGGTGGTCCTAAATGGAGTTTTCTTTCCGGAGAAAACAGAATGAAGTCCCCACTTATATCATCCCCTTTCAGCTTGAGGACAGAAGAAAGGGCTGCAAGAAGAAAGAAGAAACTTGAAGAAAAGTTCAATGCTAATGAAGCACAAAAAGTGCAGCTGCATACCAAACTCAAGGAGAAAACAGAGACTGAGATTATTAGAAACTACGCGAAAGCTTTTGCTTCAAAGCAAGGCCACTACCTGATTTTTATAAGGAAAGGAAAACCTCAAAGAGTGAGACAAAAAAGGACCTACTGACACATTCTGAAACACCTAAAGATAGAAGGAAATCCACTCCCACAATGGCAGAGAGCAAAACTTATTTTCCTCCCAACAGACCCGTATTAAAAACCAGTGGCACTAAGCATTTCCAGGGAAAGAGTGGTCGCACCTTGACTGATCCTTTAACTTGAACTTCCGCCAGAATTCCAACACATGAGAATACATCACCAAATATTCAGCACGGATACCAGAATGCTAGAAACTACAAATATTAACCATATTGATTGCAGATTAACCATGGGAGGAAAGATTAGTGCAAACTTGTAAATGTAGCTTGATGGGGTTGTATTGTGTCACATTAGTTAGACCCAATGATCATAAGTATTACCCTTGTTGCATTCCAGGTATATAGCAACATTGGTCATTACTGGCCTTCTGACATGTTATTCCTCTTTCTATTTCCACCCTCACCCTCACCATTGTTGAGCAATTCATCATTTTAAAATGTATAAGAATTTTTGTAGAAGTCATGCTCAAGCTGTAGCTAGATCTTCCAACTCTAAGATAGTGGTGCCTAGAAGTGAAAAATACTAAATCAGTTATAAAACTGGAATGACAAATAGGTTGGTTTATAATCACCAAAGGAAGGATATGCCGACAGTCGGCAATTCTCAGCAACAAAATGGACAAAAGCAAGAATGCGCTGTTTCGATTAATAAAACTTCGATTGACGTAGTTTATTTCAATGTTAATGATGATAATTACCAATGTTAATGCATGATAAGACGTGTAACGTGAACTGCAGCGAACGTTGCACCACTGAACTATGGTAAGTAGGCAATCTTGTCAGATATTGGCTTCATAACATCCAACCAGTTTTGTTCACTTTCTTTCGTGGTACTTTTTTTTCTTAAAATTTATTAATAAGTTATTATAACAAAAATTCCCAATTTTGCTTCCACAGCTTTGTAATTTATGTATCTATTTACTTTTGATGAGACTATTACAACAGAACATAGGCTTTGACAAAATAATTATAAAAGGTTTCAGAAGACGGGCAAGGAATTGCCCAGCGAAGGTGAGGCTTCTGTACACAATTGCAGGAGACAGGGAGGGAGAAAAAACCAGACCTGGGCTGGCAAGCATGTTACCGCTCCTCTGAGTTGAATTTGTTCCAAGCTTCCTGAAGTAGATAAAGTATAATTAGTGAAGTATGTGAAGCTTTACTGAACAACAAAGCTTTGTCATTAAATGACGTGAGATAAAGTATAAAAAGCAATAAACTTAAACTGTAAGGTGAACTCATCAAATAATGTGATCAATGAATACTACACGGTTACATAAATGCTCATAAACTGTTTTATTACATTTCTAATGGAAATTGCCAACTTAGTCAACCGGAAACATTTCTTCTACTCCTTATTCATACTAGGTACAAGACATTTTTTTGCACAAAATAATAAATGAATAAAACCAACAAAGTGAAATATAGCTAGCATGCATTACACACCTTCAAAAGATCAAAAACTTTCTCGCATATGTATTTGTGTTGAATACTTGCTCCACGTTGCTGTAATTTGTCAGGATGAACACACAGGGTGGCCTTCCTGTAAGCTTTCTTTACAGCAGCAGAAGTAATGACCTCCGTCAATGGGATTGATTGCCACCCAGAATCAGGCCCAAGGATCTGACAAGTAGAAAAGTTAAAAATGGAACCAATTTTAGATTATAATGGATGGTTGCTCATTGTAACTCAAAAGGTCACAAATTGCAGAAGCTTAAAACATCTTGCTCAAGCATGCCGATAGATAAATTTCTCATTATTTGAGATTCATCACCTTGACCTAAACATGCCAAACTATACTGTGCGTATCACTTATATGAGCAAAATTGGGAGTGGGAGGTTATAGAAGCAGCATAAACCTAGTTCAGAATTCGTGCACTTACATATTGCAATGTAGAAAGTAAGGCACGCAAGTTTCCTTCTTTTCCACCTGACCACCTCCTTACTTCAGCATCCAGAGTTTCTGATAGTCTCTGCAAACAGCAGCAGACTTGAGTAATCAATGAGCCATAGACACAATTTATACAAAGAGAAAAATTATATGGATTACATTTTTCTCAGCTTGCTCCTTCTGAGCTAGAAGGTCACGCATGTTCTTTTCTGCCAAAGCTTTTGCCTGAAATTTCCAGAAAAATCATCATTATGTCATTGTCTATGGGCATTTATAGGTGAGCATCAGAAGATTGAAGATCTTACTGCTCGCTCAGCTGTTCGGCGATGCCTCTCCAGTCTAGCTCTACACCTCTGAGCTGATTCGCCTTGTCTTTCGGATCTCTCAGAAAAAGAGGCAGCTTCAAATAAATATAAATATTTATTAGCTAAGATTATATAGCAGGATGTGGTAAAATATTGAACGAGAGTATATACTAAAGCATTGCAGGGATGTTCAATTTTACATACCACCATAAAGTGCATATGGATGCCTGGAACTTGTGGAGGAGCTTGAGTTCTGAAACTGTGGATCCAGCATATCCTGTCATTTAATTCATTAGAAATTATTGGACAATGTCACAATTTATCAATAGCAGGTTTAAACAGATACTCACTGAGGACGAAGAGTCTTGTCTTCCACAAAAATTGTCAGATACAGATCTCTCTAACCGTTCTCTTGATTCAAACGCAGTCCTTTCATTCTTTAATTTTTCAATGGCTCGGTCTTGAGCCTCTGCAGTTGCTCTTTCTACAGCAGCACGTTCTGCTTTCAATCTTGCATCTGTAGCTTCTTTATCAATGTACGACTTGTCCCTGGCCTCAGCACATGCCTTCTCAAGTCTTTCCCTGGCCTCAGCCAGTGCTTTGTACCGTGCTTCCATAGTTGCTCTTTCAAATGCAGCCCTTTCTTCCCTTTCAGAAGCTTCAGCATATGCCCTATCCCGAGCCTCTAAACTTGCTCTATCAACAGCCATCCTGTCCTTTTCCCTTTCCCTTTCCCTCTCAGCCTCCAGCATTGCTTTCTCAACTTCTTTTTCACGTTCTCTTTCTGTATCCCCCTCCTCTTCCATCTTTCTACAATGATCCTTTTCTGACTCTCTTTCTCTTCTCATCCTTTCAGTATCTTTCATTATTGCAGAAGTTTCATTGATACTCTTAGTTTTGCTTTCTGTGGATTGACCAATATGAAACCACCGAGTGGTTTTCTGAGCATTTACAGTCTCCTGAACAACAGTTTCAGCTGCTTCTGTGCTCCTTCTGTAATCAACCTTTGTCATTGTGTCTCCCTCCTTTTCTGACTGGGCTCCTGAACGCTCTGCATCTCCTGCAGTCATTTGTTCATGCGCTCTGAATTTTTCGTCATCCAGTTGATTTTCCACCCCTACCCCTTTCAATTGCTTTTCTCCAACTTTGCATTCAGTTCTCATCTTTGCAATATTTTGGTCAGCAATAGATTCTTTAGATACCTTCAGTTTCCTAATAAATTCTTCATGCTTGGAAGTTGACTGATTTGCTAGATCTTCATCACACTCTATTTCCCATGTCTGATCAAGTGTTTTAGCATTCATGTTTCCACCGTCTTTCGTCTCCTTGCCATCCAAAGCCTTGTTCAGTCCCTTACCTTTTTCCATTCCACCAACATCTTTGTCAATATGGTCAGATTGCTCCAGGTGACTATTCTCATTTGATACAGGTATACTTCCTTCCATGGAAAATGTTTGGCTTGATGTGCTCTCAGTGACTTTTTTCTTTTGAGCCTCATTCAGAATCTTATTAATCTGTTCTTGGACTGGAGTTTGATTCATAACTTTCTGAATTCCTTTGTCGTCACCTAATTCTTGAAGTCTATTTCCTTCTCCATGCCCATCATAAACATCTCCAAATTTCTTTGTACTTTGATCTTTTTCATATGCCTTGTTTTCCCTCTGCTCAGACGCCTCTTTCAGTCTTATCTCATTTGCTTCCAGTTCAATGTCTTCCTTAAGCTGCTTTCCATTCTCATCCCAACTGCAAGCAGGTATTACGGCTCCATTGTTTTCTTCATTGTCAAAAGAACTTTTGAGGCTTTTCTCAATTTCTACTATTTTACTAGCTTCGTTCAGTCCCTTTTTCATCTGAATCCGTTCACCTAGTCTAAATTTCATTTCATTTTCATTTTTGCAGACCTCTTTTTCCTCATTATAATCTGATTCAAAAGCCACATTTGATCTTTCATCAATATATTCCAGCTTCCAAGAACCTTTCAGTTTTTCCTCGTGCTCAGTTTGTCCTATAGCAAAAGGTTCTCCTTGTGTTTTTCTATTTTCCTCGTTTTTCCCAGATTGCTGGTGCCTATTCACGTTCTGCTGTTGCTTTTCAACCTCCCTTAGTTTCTTCTGATTATCCCTGAGCCCCGTGGCCAGCTGAATGTCGTTGGCTGTTTGTCTATCTACTTCTTTGGGTTTCTGGATTTCCGCTTGTTTATGCTCTCGGGGTCCCATCTCACACATGTCTTCCATGATTGCGGATTGGTCAGCTTCAGTTTCTTCCTTTTCAATTCTTCCATGCTGGTGGGCTATTTTTATACCCTTCTCATTTTCTTCCCCCTCAAACACTTTGGCCATTTTTTCCCTTTTCATGTGTTCTCTTTGCCTCTCTTTCCCATTAGATGCTTCAGATTTCATAATGTTTTCATCATGTTCACAAGCCTCTTTTGTTGCTTTATATTTTATCTTGTACTCCTCCACCTGATAATTTTCTTCAGTTTCTTTTACTTGTTTACGCTTTTCTTGCACATTAGATGCTTCTCTTTCCTTCTGACCATGTTTTTGGGTTCCAGTACCTTGCATCAAATTCTTAGTCTGCTTTGTGGGTTGAGTTACCATTCCAGATTCTTCCATTCCCACCAATTCAAAAAATTCAGATTCGTCTTTCCAAATTCCAACTTCAGTACTTCTATCGGATTCTTGAGATGACCGAGATTCCATCTTGTTCTTTTCCTCAAACATGTTTACAGCTCTTTTCCCTTCTAAATTGTCCATAGTTTCTGGGAAAGCTTTCTTATGTTCCTGCCTGTCATCTGCGACATATAATTTTGCTTTTGAATGTCTCCAGTCATAACTTCCCAGTGTTGTCTCATCATTCAAGATACTTAATCTAGTGATATCCTCACACATCTTTGCTTCATTAACTTTTGCATTATAACTTGATTTTAAATAGGTTTCACGATCCCATTTCTTTCTCCCTTTTATTTCTTTGGTACTCCTAAGTTTTGCTTCTGCTCTAAGCATTGCTTCTTTCATAGCATCAGCAGAAGCTATATGATCCTCCGCATCAAAGAAAGGTGGTGAACCAGTACCAGGTGTCTCTTCAGAAGCAACAAGCCTGCTGTTCGAATGAAATCCACACATGTCCTCCTTTTTTGCATCCAGGACAGGAGGTGGACGAGATGGCGGAGGCACTTGAGAGGGCATACTTCTAAGGTTGATGTCAGACACAGTTATGAACATCTCACCTGAATGAGAATCCTTTTTGCTTCCTCCATTTTGAAGATTTAGATCACTGTCAAAAGTCTGTGTCTGTTCCCCAGACGGAAAGTTGCGGAGATGTGCCATTGTTGCCCTTGGGTGGTTTCCCTTCACCTTTTCTGCACTAAATTCTATATCAAGATCAGTATCATCAGCAACCTGACAGGATGGATCAGTTCGATGCAATTGTGTAGTTTCATCGTATCCTCGTCCAAAACCAGGTACACCATGCAGCTTACTCAAGTGAGTTTTCCCCTTTGACATATGTTCATTGCTTGTACCATTTACCTTATTATGATACAAAATGTTCGATCCGACATTACCATCAACAGAGTGGAAAAGATCTCCATTCAAAATGCTTTGATTAATTGCAGATTGATCTAACTCTTCAGAAAATGAATCACTTTCTGCAGGACTCCTGTAAATGATAAAAAGATTATGATTATATTGCAGAATTATATTCGCATTGAATACAAACTAAGCAACATTCGAATTCTTTGAAGTAAACTAAAAGCAAAAATCTGTGTCCATGTTCTTCGTGCAATTAAGCAATTTTTACCATATGCATCAAAATACTTTAAAGCATGACAAGTTGACTTACAGATACCACGAATCCATAATTCCATATAACATAATCAAACTCCAAATAGTTCACTACTTCAACAGTTAATCTACAACACACCAATCATATTTCATGGAAAAACAAAAGCGACTAAAGATCAAAGTCCTCAAGAACAAAACCACCCCAATTTCATCATAGAAGAATTAATTTTCCAAGCACACAGTTAATCAAATTAAATCACAAGAACGTCCCACCCTTAACCAAATGTGACGATTTCCCTCAATCAAAGTCATTAACTCACTCTAACCGAGTCAAACATAAAAAAACAGCAAGCAACTCAGTTTCCAATCCTCTAAACGGCTCCTCACAGAAGGCAAAACAGAACCCGCGAAGGGATCACGAACTAAACACACGAAGTAAGGCAGGTAGCTTGGACAGTAGTAGCATTGGCATTACCAGGCTTCTTCGGTGGAGGCAGCGTCGAGAGCAGTGTGGCGGTGGACCAAGTTGTCGGACGGAAGCTCAAAATCCAAGGCACGGAAAACTTCGGTGTAGTTGAAAGAGTGGCTTCGGGGATCGAAGAAGGCCTCGGCGGGGTGGACGGCGGGAAGATCGAGCAGGGGAATGGAGGAGGCTCGTGCGGTGTGGAAGCTTCCGAAAATCTCACCGTAGTCTTCAAAACGAGGGGAGAGAGTTGAAACGCCGAACTTCGGAGGACCACCGTAAACGTCGTCGTATAGGTTCTTACTGGAGGAGAAGGTCCCATTGTTGTTGATCTTGGTAGAGAGCGTAACGCCAGGCTTGTTCGGTTGCCGAGAATGCGCCATTAGTTTTCTTCTTCTCTATGGTTACTCTCCTGCTTCTCTGAGTGGAGTGAAGTGTAGTGTGCAGAAACTGTTTGGGGAAGACGAAAAGAAAGTAAAAATTCCGCAAAAAAAACATAAAGTGAAGCGTGAAATGACGATAACGGTCTTAGACACTGCACCTTTTATATACCATAATGTTTCACTTCTTTCTCTACAGTTACAACATTTTACTATTTTGAGTTGTTGTCATGTTCTAAAAAGTGAAAATAAAATTTAAGAATGTAATGTAGAAAATATGGGAATCTATGTTTCCTAGAAACGAAATGAAGCGAGGTCCATGCCCATTTATTTATATTAAAAACATGCAGACAAAACAAGGGTGATGCATTCCAGTACTGTCCTATGTTGTATAATTGAAGCAAGATTTGTTTGTTTGGACTTTGTACGATGCAGGGGTAAATGTCTCAATCAACTTTTTATTCTTTTTTTTTTCTTTTCTCAATAATAATAGACTAACTTTCTGCTTTATAAAATTACATTTAGATTAATGTAATTTTATAAAATTAGTTTTGTTTTAAATATAATTTATTAACAGTGTTTGCATAATATATATTAAAAAGTGATTTTAAAAGATAATAAGATTGAAATGTTTTGACTGTTTTTTTTTTCATTGTTGAAGTAATTCATTTGAACAAGTACTTTGGTCCATGGGTGATTATGTGATTTTGAGTGACATTTGAAGATTTGGTGCTATTACCGTTGTGAAGATTTGAAATGGTGGAAACAAAAAGAGAGGCTTGTGGAAGGTGCAATGGAATGGGGCCCTTGTGTTGGCCACTTTATATTCACTGTTAAGTCACGCACCCTTAAGACTTTGTTGGATATCTTCACCTTACTAAACTAAAATACCATTGCCATACTTAGTTTGTGCAAGAGTCCTACTTTATATTCCTCTCAGTATTTATTTTTTAAAATATAAAAAATAACAATGATTTATTTTCTAAAATATTTTTATCTATTGGTTCTCAATATATCACTTAAATGATTAAAAGTTAAAATGTAGTTTTGTCAGCAATTTTTTATTATCATAATTTGTATAATAAAAAATGTTCTATTTATTGCTATCTTTTAGTAATTTTTATAAAAATTAGTATGAATTGAAAAGGCCACCATTACATTTATTAAGGGTATCAAATCAATTTGAGACAATCTCGTTGCCCCGGAGAGAAAATGTATGTATGTGAAAATTAATTTTAAAAAGTATTTAAATAAAGAGATTAAATCAAGAGAAGTTATGATATGAAATTCAATTTTAAAAGTTTTATTATATAAGATTAATTATAATTATTTTACTTTTTTTTTAATCTTTTACTTTACCATCAATACTTGATTTTAATTATTTTTCCAATTAATTCATATTAAATTATGATAATTACAAACTAAACATGTAGTTTCTTCTAAATTCGATATTATTATTTAATGAAAACAATATGCTGGCAGTTTTCACGTCACAAGTTTTCAGCGTTGTCGCGAGAAATTTCGATTATTTGGTTTAGTGATTATTACTTTTTAAATGAAAAACAAACTTTTTTCTCAATTTTTCTTTTCCTTTTCAGTCTTCACAAATTATATTTTATACGACAATTTTTTGTTTATGTATACATATCTCTGTCTTGAAAAAGTGTGTGAAAGGAACACCATTATATTTATTTAAAAGTTTTAACTAAGTCAACATTTTAGGCTTAAATTTGATGAATAAAAATATTAACCCAAAAAAAAATCACTAAAGATAGTCAATCAAGTTTTGTTACAAGATTAATCATCTCCAACATTAGTAAATATTTCACACGTACATCATGATAAAAAGAATGAGTTAAAAATAGTATTGTAGTTGAAAAAAATGGATTTCATCACAAATGACCAGTTCAAATAATACATCTTTCATTTTTCTTAAGTTTATAGTGTAATAAATATACCTTACTCTGTTGCGATAAATTAGTTTTTCGGAAGGAATCTTTTATTCGAGATATTGGCATGTGATTTCTGGTTAGGACATATCCTAATTCATAAAATTGTTTCTTATGAAAATATATGTGTTACTAGATGAAGGAAAATATAATTTTCTATGATGAATTTAAATAGTTAAGAGGAAATATTTATCGGGAAAAAAGTCTATTAAATCTGAAATACAAGTGCACAGTAACTATTTTATTCTATGAAAAAAGTATTCTAATTTTATTCAGTTAAACATATGAAAAAGATATAGTTATACTTTGACGAGGAATATTTCTATGACTAACAATTAGGATTATAGTATTGTTGGTCTTATTTTGAGCAAGACTATGAGGTTTATTAGGCTTAGCAACGAAATATTATCACAAGACTGCTTTAGAGTTTTGAAGCAACACAGAAATAACTATAAGAATATTTTATTTTCAATATTATCAAACAATTCCGTTGTCGTCCAGCGGTTAGGATATCTGGCTTTCACCCAGGAGACCCGGGTTCGATTCCCGGCAACGGAATATTTTTTAGCCAAAACCTAAAAACGGCAGCACAAAATCTTGAAAAAAACATCAGTGATATCTAAGCCAGCAGCACATAATAGGACCGACATGGGACAAAGAAAAATAATTATAATCCATGAAAACACTGTTTCATCTGGCATATCTGAATTGATATCTTTATTTTAAAAATACATTCGAACTACAGTTCTGTAAACTGTAGATGTGTCCCTGGATGACTGTAAAACTATTACCAAACTGTTGATTTGAAGTCATTATCTAGAAATAAAAAGCAAGGCTTCTTATTGAGCACACAGATGGTTAAAGTCGCGGGCTGAGACGCAGCACGTGTTGACATTTGAGATAACAGTGTGAGCTCTCCAAACTTAGAGGAAACAAAAGCGGCAGCCATTCTCCGGAAAATCGCACATAAAAGATACTAGAACAAAAAGAAAGAAATTAAGCCTTGGGAGCTTTGTCTAGCAAAACATTATCCTGAAGGTTAAGCTCTGCGGGCGTTTCTTGACCACCACCTAGTATTGAATCATATTCCTCACCACGAGGGGCAAATTTCTTGCGAAGGACTTTCACAAATTCAGTCTCCTCAAGTTCTTTTGCATTTTCCGCAGCATGAGCCTGAGCCAAATTGGAATAATTTAAGGCAGATTGTGAGAAGAAGGTCATTTCATCTTCTGTGAGCTTCCTCAGGAACCTTGCTGGATTACCTCCCCAAACCTGCAATTTAAAGCAGTGTTTCAGTTTAAAGGTGCACAGACAACCTTATGCCTGATACAAATAAATAAGATGAAGACCTTTTGAACCATCCATTCAAATTTAGGCCAGTGTGGTTAGACAACTATCATTATAACTCTAAGAAATCATAAAAAGTTTAACTTCATTTGCAAAAAAAAAAAACGTTTAACTTCATTTAATTAAAATTTTCAAGAGACAGAGAGAGCAGAACAAGGCACATTCCCATTCTCTCCAAAAAAAACAGAAGGTTCATACAAACCTCTCCATAAGGAATCCTCGTATTCTGCCTAACAAGAGCTCCAGCAGCAACCATGGAATGTTTCTCAACATATACACCATCGAGCAAGGTTGCACCCATGCCAATAAACGCCTCATCCTCAACAGTACATCCTTGTAACACAGCACTATGACCTAAAATCACAGTGTCAAAACCTTAGAGTTCATACTAAAACAATGCTAAAGTCATTCACAAAATAATAATTCATCACATTCACTCACCAACAGTAACATTATCTCCAATGATAGTTGGCAAGACTTTTCCACTTAAATTAGACTTGGCAACATGAACAAGAGAATTGTCTTGTATATTAGTTCCAGATCCAATAACTATGCCGTTAACATCACCTTCACACAAAGCATAATATTCAGTCAGAGGCAGAAAACGGCGAGAGAAGCACAAATATTGGAAAGAAGAAGCTGGGGAAATATCAGTACTCAACTCCCTGATATATTATGCAATATGCCTGTAGAATGACTGAGTACTTGCATATAGCATAGTAATGAGAGGTAGTACAACAGTAGTCTTTCACACTCCATTGGAATGTGAGTTGAAGCAATGAAAAGTGAAGGAGGTAACAAACGTCTGGTCCATAATATCTTATTCAGAAAGCAAAGGAAATACATTGTAACTTGATTCGTGATTGGATATGCTTTTGATAATTAATTTTGAATCAACACGATTTATTAAAGTAATTCTGAGTAAATGTGAGCTTGGAGTAATGTGATTTTTTTGTTTAGATTAAAGATATTGGAAATTGGTTTAGATACAAAATACAAATGGGAAACTCGAAATCGAAATTGATCTTGGACAAGTAATCGCCCAAAATGGGTTTTAATGTGCATACACACACATTGTTATGTAGGTGTCTTTAATTCGTTAATTTGAAATGAAAATGCATAAGATGAAATCTTAAAAAATAAATTAATATAACAATCTCATATAAAGCAACAAATAAAAAGATACAAATAAGAGAAGTAATTCATAATGCAAAACAAGTTTGACCGACAGCTGCAATAAAGAAAAAATGTGTCAACGTTAACAGAAAACGGAACTTCGTCAACTAATCTTCAACTTTCTTTTTCTGTTTTGATGTTAATATTCAAAATATTGATGTAAGAAAAAAAATTTAATGAAAAAAACTAAGGTTCACGTTTAGCAATTTTAGCTATCTTTGAGTGTGATGTGTAAGTGTCTCATTTGTCACTTCAAATTTATCATTATTATCTTTGTCTAGTTTGACATTGTGGAACGAAGGGACATGACCTTTCTGGTCTTCAGGTTATAGTAAACTATAAAAATTAATGTTGACACCAAGGATTGATATGATGACTCGCATTAGTGTTGATGCAAAAGCTATTGCTAATGAAATCAATAAGACTGGAGTCTAAAACTTGGAATCGTGTTTCCTACACAAGCGTGTATCCAAGCATACGCTTAGTAAGAAATGAATTTTTAAATCCGTTTACACATTTTGGTCCAGTTTGAATAAATTTCTCAACTAGTACTTATAGAAAAATAAAATACGAAAAAACGAAAGAAGTTTATCAATAAGCTAAAACTAACTAATACATGAAGTAATTTATAAAAATTCTCTCAAATTAGCTTTTCCAAAACCTCAGTTTAACTTGTGCACGAGCTGATTTTTATTTTATGAGAAAAGTTTATGACATTTGTTGTTTCTTGCAAGAGCAGAAAAGCTTATTCAAATAAACTATTTGAAGGAAAAAGCTCAGTTTAGAAGCCCTGCAAAAATTTATCGTTTCTGTTAAGAAAATAAATTACCACCGTCTCACCAACCACACTTCCTCCTAAGATATGCATTTCACACTACGATTCCAGCAATTGTTGGAGAACCAAAAATCACTTAAAACGGTTCCACATTCTCGTATTTGTATCAACAAGCGTAAAATAGACATTCATTTGTAAAGCTAGACGTTCACAGGAAGGCTAATCTCAGACTAAGCATCCAAACCCTAATCAATGAAAATAAAAGTTGCGGTAGGGTTTACCTCTGAGAACACATCCGTACCAAATGGAGGAAGCTGGACCGACGTGAACATCGCCGAGGAGAGAGGCACTGGGGGCCACAAACGCATCCTTGTGGACGGAGGGACCTTTGTCGAAGACATTCATCAGAGTTCGATGCCTAGACACTGTAAATTTCAAATCAACATAAGAAACATTGAAGATTGAAATGAAACCTAATTAAATGGAAATGGAGATGGAAATGAAGAATTGAAGGAATTCTTACGCTGTTCTTGGAAGAGATAGTTGCCCTGGAGGCGACAGCCGAGGCGATCGATGGCTTGGCCGGTCTCTCGGATCCAAAATCCGACGGCGTAGAAAGCTCTGCCCAAGGTTCCCATTCTGCTGTTGCTAGTGGTTCTGGCACTGTCGCCTCACTTCTACTCCGATCTTCTCTTCTCTCCTTCTCCGTCTCTTCCACCTATTATTCTTCTCTCTTCACTCACACCTCTGATTTTTCATTATTTACATCAATTTTGTTCCAAATAAATTAATTAAAACTCGTTTCTAGAAATTAGATTTACCTTTTCAACAACACAAAAGAGATTAATCTTCTTACAAGCACGTTTTTTGTTCACCTAGTTTGAAATTAATATTTTGTTTTAAGAAAATGTAAATAAATGCTACTTACTCGTTCTTATTTAAAAAAGAAAAAGTAAATATTCATTACTGAGTAACTTTAGGAATTGAGATAAAATATGAAAATTTATAAATTCTTTTGTTAATTTTAAAAATTAACATGACAATATTAAACGCTTTTACACTGAATATATATATTCTAACTAAAGTTGAAACGAGTTTTATGTTTTAATATTGACATGTTACAAACACAAATTTTAACAATGTATATAAAAATAATAATTATATATCGAACACATTACATTTTTACGTTGTGTTTGGATAGTCATTTGGAATTTTTTAAGCAGAAAATTCAACTTTTAATAACAGAATATGTAGAAAGAAGAGAAGGAATGGATTGTTGTTCCATTAAACTCGAACTAAGCTCTAAACATACACTTAATCAGTGTTATACACATTCTGGGGAAAAAATGATTTACTAAACAATTAACGGGGTCTTATTAAAAGAAATCCATTTTATAATATTTAGGATCCACGCCGAAAATTAGGATAACACATGTGAAAATATCGTCACATTTTTAATAGGTTTGCATCACAATACTTCATCATTGCTACTGTTTTTAGTAGGTTCAATTAGGATCTATAATAGTTGAAATTTTGAAAAAAAAAAAAACATTTATTTAGTTTTCAACCTAAATCAACTAATTTATATATATATATATCACACACATATACATATATAATTAAGTGAAACTAAAACTAATATATATTTTTAAAATGCATAATATCAATATCCATATATATTATAAATATCATTTGAGTTATATTTTATTATTACTAAAAAACTGTGAAATATATAGAATTAAAAAACGCAAGACTCTAAATTATACTGAGACAACTCAAAATACTATCCAAATATTTCTTAAAACACATCGCATCTAATTTTTATAATTAAATACATTAAAAATTGTTACAAGTCAAGCAGATTTAATGTAAAATAACAAATTGTGAACACTGCTAACTTTTTTAACTTAGTCATAAAAAAATTAAATAAGGATAACAGTTATTACGTATTCAAATTTTATTTCATCTTACCTTTGCAATATTTTCTTGACATATATATATTTTTTTATCCCATCATTTGTCATTTCTATCATTTTTCATTCTATCTTTTCCTTTTCTAATTTGTCTTCTATTTCTACTTCAATCCACCGATAAATAACGTAGATGTGTATTTTAAATATAAAAAGCTTTATTCAATTTTCTGTCTGAAAACTAGTTATTGTAATTTTCATTATTGGATAAATTTATCTTGAAAGGTTTCAAGGCCTTTAACATAATCTTTTGGTTGCACGTGACGTGAACTTAACGTCATTTAATTTAAACAGCACAAAAACTCGAAGTTCAATCAACACTGTTATTTGTTTTTATTAAAATAAAGAGAGTAATTTGAGAACACGTCTAGGCAGAGTTATGCGTATATAATTTTTTTTTTTAAAAGAAAAAAACTTGTGGCGATAATATATATTAAATTACCTTATTTTAAAAATATTATTAACATAATTTATTTTAGAGAATTTAACGGATTTCCTATATTAAAAAATGGATTATTAAGTTAATATCAATTAACACTACTATTTTTTTATTAAATAATAGAACCTATTTCATAACTTATATAAACCATGATGTATACCGATCTATTTAACAGATAGTTATATAACACAACATCATTATACTTAACATTAACATTCACGTTTAAATATGCTGCTTCTGTCTTTCAGTAAAAACTTAAGTAGGACCTATTTGAATTTAAAACTTCATAAAATAATTATGAGAACGTACTCTAAAATTTAATAAAACTATAAGAAGTGTTAAAATATTTAAATGTTAAAATTTAGTAAATGAGATTGTGATTAACTCAACTTATTTTAAAAAAATTACTTGCCTATCTTTATTGATTGACTGAAATAATTTTAAAGAGGTGTCTTAAGAAAAGAAAAACTCCCAAACATGCAACTACAATTTCCATTATTCTCTCAAAAAACAGCGAAAGACCTTAGAAAGGTAAATTGGTTGGAATCCAAATTAATCTCGTTTGGCTAGAGTTATGGATTCTTAAAAATAATTGTGGTAAATAAAACTAATTTGGTATAAAAGTAGACGTCTCTAAAACTTTCCCATCAGAAAAATTTCATCAATTTTTTTTTTTTTTTTTGAAATTAACTTTCTCAAAATCTAATCCAAGTTAAGTTTTATGTTAAAACCAGTATGCGTGTTTTTGGAGACCCGTATACAACGCAGGTCATATTTTCCTGTCAAATTTAAAGAAAAAAAACAGAAAGAAACCATTATTTGTAGCTTCTATTGAGAAAGTAAAATCAAACATGCACTAAAAGAGGAATTTGCTTAACCGAAAACTCATTGTGAGTTTAATTGACATATAAGCTTTCAGGAATATGGGCTTCAATACTTGAAACGAGTTCATTATTTGGTGGCACTACAACCGCATCTCATAGACACTGTTGTGTCAAGAGCCGAGCAGCACAAGTGCCATAACACAATGGAACGGAAATCACAATGTTTATGATGTTTCAATCAAATTTTACACAATTGATTAGAGATCACCGAAATTGGCTATTGAGTTTCTAAAGAAGTTAGTGCCTCAAGCTCTCAACTATGTAAGTTGCATACAAGTCCCTGCAAAAGGAAAACCAATTTAAAAAAATAAAACAAGCATTCAAGATTAGTGCCAAGTATCCAAAACTAGACACAAAATTTGAGTCGCGGAAGGAAAGTAGCTCACATGGAGTATTTGATGGCATCAATGGCAGCTTCAGCTGGTAGAAAGTCCTCAACGGCAACCTCTTTGTTTTCATTCTTCTTGTCTAGTGTGGCAAGCTAAGGATACACGAAGAAAACCAGGGGATGTGGCATTGATAGAAGAAAATCACTTAACAGTCATAAAAAACTATGGGAGATTTAGTGTTTTGATTATAATCCATTAGACACTCCTTGCAAGAGTGACAATATAGAAAATCTGCAATTAAGAAGTTTTTATATTGGCCTAATCTTCTTTGGGCTCTATTCTAACTTTCTAAGAGAAAAACTAATTGTCAATAACTACGTACTGAGATGCATGTGGTTACTGGTTTTATGTACAAGTGCAAATAACAGGATACAATCCTCAAAGAATCTTCTGATTTCAGCTAGCCGATGTGGAGGAATCTCTTTGATGTCCGTGTAATGACGGAACTCAGGGTCATCAGCACAAACTGCTATGATCTTGTCATCCCTCTCACCCTGTAGTAGAAATAATTATAAAACAAAATTTCTACTAATTGGTGACAAAAAAGTATTCAAATTCAATGTCTGACAGTCAGAGGCAAGTGAATTATAAAGTAAACAAAAATTGCAGTTCCCTACACTCTTGTTGACATAAATTTAACAATGTTCCTTGCAACCTTCAATTTTATTTCGTTGCTCCCAGGGAACAAACATCCATCTCAATCTGACACTCTCTTGCCTAAAAATGGACTTGGGTTCGAAAGGTTAATGGTGACAAAATTCACCATGTCATGCCAACTACATGGTGGGGCGTGGTTTTGTTTATCATTTTAATAGACTACAAGACACTAGTACTAGCAGGGAAGCAAATAATTAACTAATATAACCTTCTTCTTTTTTTCAGAATAGACCCTCTCACCCTCACTTCTATTCTATTGTCCAATGCAAATCTTAATGAAAAACAGAAAGCAAGGACGAGACAACTATTACCTGGTCAATCATGGGCATTAATCCTATAGCGCGAGCACGAAGGAAGGAACCAGGAAGCACGGGCTCCTTCTCAGAACAAAAGTTCAAATTTTAATACTGTTAATATTTTGGCCAGAAACAGACATTTCTGCCAAGTATCAGGAACAAATAAAATTTAAGCATAACTACCTGCATTAGAACCAGCACGTCCATAGGATCACTGTCTTCACAAATGGTTCTTGGGATAAAACCATAGTTGTGCGGGTAGACAACAGATGAGTAAAGAACACGATCAACCTAAGTTGTTCAGCTCTTTCGTTAGTGTGTTGTTTATGCTTGAGCACAGACAGGTAGCAATGATAAGTTTGGAAACGGTAAATGAGAATACTACCCCATTAAAAGAAAGTCTTTCATGTTTTTCAAACACATCGAAGCATATGGAATGGAAGAAGGGGAATGAAAGTAAGAAAACCAAAACCACACCTTTATAAGTCCACTTTTCTTGTCCAACTCATACTTGACCTTACTGCCTTTGCCAATTTCAACCACCTGCCATGGGAATTGATTTATTTCTCTAAGAAAAATTGTTAGGAAACAAGAGTTCAATGAAATAATCTATGCAGGCAAAATGCAAGTTTTTATGTTCCAATCTGATGGTGACATCGCCTAATTTAATCACAACCTCATCTCAAGTATAAAATGAGGATTTCGTTATCATCGTATCCTTGTTAAAGCTAAAGTACTTTTTTTTCTAAATGCATTCACCGAAGGGACAAATCTGCAATATTTGAATGATTCCCAGAAATAAATAATATAAGCCCCAAAACTGAGATGAACATGATGATGCAAGAAGCGTCCTGATGAGGGTTCTATTTTTCTAAGATTTGCGATAAGTTACAAAACAGTAACAGCTTACACAATTGAAAACTGATGGAGCTCCTGGCCCTGCATGTAGGAAAACAAATTTCAGTCCAAATAAATTTTCTTTTGAAGAGGAACTCTTGAATCACAATAACTTGCTCTCACCTAGGAGAAAATAAATAAAACAGATTTTTTTCCTAAAAAAACATTCATTATAATCAAAAGTGAACCCAAAAAAAATCGAAAAGAGTTGGTTTACCAATCTCTAAGTCGTGCCAGGGGTGAGCAGCAACAGTTCTCCGTGACAGAGAAGAAAGTATTCTTTCATTGAGCTTGGGGTGAGGTAAATCCGAATTCCATGCATTTGAATCTTCATGGTGAGCCATATCAACTTACCTACATCATCATCAAAACCATCACACACACACACACACAAAGAAGACACTATTAATCCGAATCATTTCAATCAAAACAACAATCGGAAGAATCCATCTCAGTTCTTAACAGGATTGATTCCCAAAGACCTAGCTAGGAATCTGTGTGTACGAGGTATACAGTCACATGAAAAACCGATTCAATTAGGCGTAGCTAACTAACAGACCATCAGGTAAAAAGAAACCCGGGGACCTCAAAAAGTAGCATTATTTGCAAAATAGTGATTACTTTTTTTCAAGGTCAACACATGTTGCATTAGATCAAGAAGCAGAAGAAGGAGAGCGAAACAGAGAATAAAAAGCGAAACAGAAAAAAAGCAAAGAAGAGGAATAGCAGCAGACTGAACCTTTTGGCTTATTGGGGTCCAAAGGGTTAAGGAAGTTCCAAAGACAGAGACAGACACAGAGAGAGACTGGGAGATGGTGGGTGAAGTATGAAACAAGTGAAGAATATAATCGGTAATGTATGTATCTATGACAGGGTTCAGCGGCCAGTCGTTGAGTGAATCTCTATCGTTCGATTAAAGTGGGCTTTCATCAACGGCTACGGATGGAAAGCGAATATTTGGATTTTGGACAGCGTCACAGCATGGTCTTGTCACCGCCGCTGGCTGCTGCCAATCTTTTTCATTTCCACTATTCTGCCTGCTCAAAAAATTATTTTTAAATCGAATAATTGATAATTAAGCCGCGTTTGTATATATATATATATATATTACAATATATAAAATTTATTTAATTTATAATTAGATAAATAAAAAATTGAGTGGAAAAAATTAGAAGTTTAAATAAGACTAAAAATTTAAGAAGTGGTAAACTACAAAACACAGGCAACAGTGATTTGAAAGTAGATCCATTGGCATATGCAGGCGACAGTGATCTAAAAAGATGTGTATATGAGACTGGCTTAAAATCAACCTCTACCCAACTAAAGAGAAGGCGTTTGTTGACTAAAATTACTCTTTTTTTTTCTTTTTCTTTTACATATACAAAGCAATTCAATCTTATTTTTAAATATTTTTTTGTTATGTATAATCATGTGTATTTTTTGGGAAATAATTTGGCTGACAAAAGTACATATATTTTATTTTTAATAATAATACTAATAATAATAATATATTTATTAAGTATAAAACTGATTTCAATACAAACTTATTATGATTATAACAGCATAGCTCTAAAAGTGTAATTTTTTCATAACTAAGTAATTAATCATGAGTTACATAAAAACACTTGTAAAAAATATATTATTAATCCATTAATACTTTTTAAAAAGTTATAAATATTATAAAAAAAATCTTTAATTTGACAATTTAAATTGAGAAAGTGATGTTGATATCGGTTTCAGACCAAAAGAAATTGAAAGTAGGAGTAGTTCAATTGTGGCATGTTCCATATTGAGATGCTTTTATGATTACATTGTCGCAGCTTCAAGCACAGCGTTTCACATAGGTGACTGCGACTGCCATTATGAGGTAAGCGAAAACTTTTTAGCTGAATTTAAGTTTTATTGCTAATGTTTTAGGATAACTTTTTTATTAATAAAATCCTACACATGGGTTCAAGTTGCAGATTAAGATCATAAATATGTCACGCCCCAAAAAACACTCACTAACCTCTATATTGGTCGAGAAATAAAAGATAAATATTTATTCATATACATATTTACCTAACTCCACTAATATACTATCTCGAAACTATAGTTCCCAAAAAACACACACACACACATATATATATATATATATATATATATATATATATATATATATATATATATATAAACAAAAATATTAGCAAAACCGTTCATGCATGTCACTATTCAACTTCATAAACTTTATATAACTTCTAAGATCAAATTAGTATAAAACTGATTGTATTCAAAAAAATTATCCAAAGAATGTAACTTTAAGAAGTATAATTATATTAGTCGTTAAATAATAATGATAATAATAATATGATTCCGAAAGATACTAATACTTATATCTCAACAAATATTAGTAAAAGAAAGTGAAGGCAGAGATAAAACTTTTACTTAAAATAACATAATATAGAAGGAAGTTTTTTTTAAAAACTGCTTATTTATTGTGAGTGTAATATACATTTCATTACAACAAAATGTCACTTAATATGTATGCTTTTCAATTTACTTATTCTAAATTATTATTTACATTAAATAAAAATAAAATTATTTCTCCAACAAAATCTGTGTATCAGGCTGTTCTTCCAACTAGTTGTTTGAATTTTAGGTAATTGTTAAATGCAGACTACAAAATTAATAAAGGTGTACTGGGTAAAAAGGAAAAAAATGAAACGAATGAATGAAAACAATAAATAACTGACAAAAGGACTGGAAATAGGAGATATTTGATTTAAGAGAAACACAAAAAAAAAAAAAAAAAAAAAAAAAAAAAAAAAAAAAAAAAAAAAAAAAAAAAAAAGAAAAAAAAAAAAAATTAAAATAAAAAAAAAAAAAAAAAAAAAAAAAAAAGCTTAAAAATAAAAATGATGAAAACAACAAGCTGATATAATCAACTTTGTTAAATGCACAATTGATAATCTTTTAGAAAAATAATGGTAAGTATGTGCAACTTTTAACGACAGCCAATAAATAAAATACTGTAACATGAGATATAAATAACATGTCTCACTTAATATTGCGTCTTATCAATAAAAATTTAACGGGTGGATTAAAAAATTATATTTTTTTCCATACTTTTTGTTAAGGAGAAATTATGAAATACTACGAGAAAATTGAAAATTATTTTTGTCATGCACAACTTCAATATATTATTAAAAAAAATTAATAAAATTAATATTGTTTTCAACATATACAATTTTTATAGAAAAAAATTAAATCGAAATCATCTTTAACATACACAAATTCTATGTTAAAAAAAATATGAAGATGTTAATTTCAAACAGAACTTACACATTCTTATAAGTTTTCTAAATTTATCCATTCTATTAATTTCTTTACGAGACTAAAATAGTAAAAAAGAAAATCATTAAGTTAATAAATTGGTAACAACAAAATTAATATACATTTTATGATTGCAAAGATTGAATTTTTTTTTTTCAATACTATAGTGAACCCATTGGTTCATTATGTACCTGGAGAACGCCAATGTCACTTTTAGATTCAACAATTATTCTTTAATGTCTTTAGTACAAGATAAAATTTAGAAGAAATTATTAATTATTTTTATAAGAGATTTTATAATTTCTATATCACTTAAAATTTAGTTTCTTTAGTTATCCTTAATAAATGTTATAAGTATTTGTGTGTTTGTATTAATTAATAGTGAATTTAAAAAAAAAAATTAATAATAAAGTTAATTTAGTAGATTGGTAATAATTTTTTAAATTAATTATTTTCACTGATGAGTATTGCTCAAACATTTTACTAATACAAGTAGCAAATGGATTAACGTTATGTATATTACTCTGCGTAGAGTGGTACACTTTGCTAAAAATGTGGATAATTAGTTCCACATGTCTGAATATAAGACAAGAAACAGAATCTTATTTAAGTACTACCCTTTCTGCTCTCTACTCAAATATTGGGGTACCTACAAATCATGTTCTTCAACTAAGACGTTATCAGTGCTGTTCATATGATATTGACATTCTTAATTGTCTGAGTGAAAATTCATCCTGTAATGACATCCATGTTAACCTACACTTTGCCGATTGCCAGAGTTTTTTCTGCACATGCCCATGAACTTGGCCACAAATTCTGCAGAGCAGCATATCAGTCATTAATATTATACCCAAAACAGCAAGTCTAAGTAGAATCATTGCATTATATATGTAAATTTCTCATTAATATCCCTTAGTTGTTATTTTTCAATGCAATCTATATGGTTAGCTTAAATGCGATTAGAAGGGTTCTTTTGCCTTACCTTCTAACTTCAGTAAAGCTGTTATTCCGGGTGGGAGTCTTTTGTCCTGTTCATTAAGACTTTGGTTAACAATTTTCCCAAAAAAACATACCTTAAAAGGGTGGAAGAGGTTGTCTAGAACTAGAGTGAAAAGGGTGAGTAGCACAGAGGTATGTTATAAAATGTGTCAAGTTTCTTCTATAATTTACCATCACCTTAAGACAAACTATGGGGGGAGAAACTCACATAATAGGCATGCCAGTAGTATAGCTCCCTTTTTAAGCTGGCATCAATTCTTTTTAGGAGATGTTCTACGAGTTTCTGCATATTTGAACAGAATGTACTTTATGCACTAGTATTTTGGTGAGTTGAATACATTATTTATGAACTCTTATTCGTTACCTGGAGAATCAATTTCGGCTGGACAAAATCCAAGAGAAGCATTTGAAATTTCCCTCGAATTGAGAGTAAGCTGATAAAACCATAGCAAAGTTCAGATTAGAAGAAATTAAGCCATAATCTGATTGACAATTTTCAATTTACAAAGAGCTGTTACTTAGAATAGAAGTAAAGCATGTTAGTTTTATTCCAAACCCGAATAATACGAAGTTAGAACATAAGATAGAGAAATTTCTTGCCGTGAAAATGATGAATCAGCTAGGATCTCTGTGGCAACTTCTATTACGACCTCCTCCCATACAACTGAAATTGGTTGTTCTTCTGAAAATGGATAGCTGTCCATCATAGTACCCCATTTAGTCTATGGAGACAATTTCTTGGAATGTTAAAATAAATGTTTCCAGTCAGAAGTTCTTACTTGTGTGCTTTGCATGCTTCAAGAGCCATGATTGCTTTTCTGAGGTTCTGCTTAGATTTTGTAGCAATCTTCGCAGCAATGTTCATGGGCAGCTCAAATTTCTCAATCTTTGCTATCTGCATAAGAACCTCAACAACCTGTATAGTTGAAGGTTCATGAGTGTTAATTAATTTTGCTTTGTTGACATTAAGTTCGTTCCTTTTTAGAAGTTATAAGATGATTAATATTAATGGAAGGAAAGTTTGATCTTTTCCAGAATTGGAATTAAGACAGCAAAATAACATTTTGGAGAAATAAAATGATCTAGAAAATAAAGACATATAGAAGTAAAACAAATCCATTATTTGATATGTTGTAGATTGATGTTAACTTCTACATATTCCAAATTATTTTCTTACTTCGTCAGTTTGAGGAGCATCAACTTGGATAGTTTTGAACCGATTTTTCACAGGTTCAATAATGTTTGCATCATCTTCACAGCAGAGTACTAATTTGCATGTATCAGAATAGCGGTCTACAATCCATTTGATAATGTGCTGGATGTTATCTACTGCTTTGTGGACATCATAAAGAACTATTACTGAAATCCAGAGAAAGCAGCCAAATTAGCTAGGCTCACATTAAAGGATGAATCTGTTTAGAAAGTTAAATAGACAAGTAATTAAGCTACTAACCTTTAAAATCTGACTTTAAATTAATATTGCTGACTTCAGGGGCAATCGCATATATATTGCTAATTTCTTTGATTAATCCCATTAAAGCATATTTAGCATTTGGTTCAGAATTTACATCTAGCTCCATGTGATGAGGACTGGATGTTATGGGTACAGACACTTTCTTAAGCCTTTGGTCCTGTCAATTTAGTAAAAATACTGTGATCTAATGGATTGGAGATGCAACTTTTTGAAATAATACTCATAAACGGCTTTTTAGTTTGTACTTATTATACATCAAAAGCTAAGGTAGGAAAGTGAGAAATCTCTACCTGAACAGGGAAGTGTCTTAAATCATGAGACAGCTGCAGAAGGGTTTAATAAAGTCAGGTTAGAAGTACAAAACACGTCTGAAAGGAAAATTATGGGAAGAAACATACATTACAACATTCATCACCGTATATTTCTCGAAGAAGAGCCATTGCTAGCTCTCTTTTCCCAGAACCAGAGGGTCCTTTGAGCAAAATATGAGGGCATGAGCCATGAGACACCTGAAAGTAGGATAGCTTGAGTCATAAATTCATAATTATACAATTTACAAGTACAGTATGAGAAGAGGACACAACTATGCAATTCTTTAGATGTTCTTGTTATTATTCTTCAATCAGAACTAGAGTTTCAGTTACTTAAAAAATTTCCAATTTTAATTGATGAACATTAACAAAATAAGCACATAACTCTATATCTAAGTTTTGTTCACATGAAGAGTAAGATGTTTTGACAAGACACAAGAAGTTGAGTAAATTAGCAAATTTTTGAGGCATATGTGAGTATTTTGGACACATACCAATTCCTTCAGAAGTTGAGCTTCTTGTCTGTTGCAAATGAAGCCATTAAGTGAAGCAGGTTGGTGCTTATCTGCCAAGAATTGTGGGAGGCTTTCCACTACCACTGCTCTCTCAATGTAAGAAGATTCGTCAATAGGTCGACGTTCAGGCGATTTTCTAGTGGTTCTACAGTTACCTGTTGTCATGCAAGCAAACCATGTATCTTTCTGTGTCTTTTTTCTGTTAGCTATGAATTTCCTCATGCTTGCACTTGTCTTTCCACTACCTTCACTCGTTACGCTACTTGGCTTCCCAGTGCCACTGCCCTTTCTACTCGTGGCAGCAGAACTCAAACCCGTGGTTGATTGAGACAAGATATTCATGTTCAGATCACCATTAGTTCCTTTGCTTTCAGATGGGGTTCTCGTGGTGTTCACCGTTGGCCTTGGACTGAAATACTCACACTGTTGGATGCGTTTTGGCAACGAAGAATTGTTCCCTTGCAAGGCATTGCATTCACGAGAAAAGAAAAGGTCACCGGGTTGAATGGAATCGGTGCTTTCAAGCACTGATGAATAATCACTTCTGGGATCTTTAGATAGCTTCACCTGTGCTATCATTTCGTTGATTTTTCCAACCGAAGGCGCTTTGAAAGGAGAAACTTCTCTTTTCTTTACAACAGTGTCATTGTTTATCCCTCCATGGTTGCTTTCTTGAATCCTCAATCTGGGAGCGGTCACTGATCTCTTGTAGTGTGGCTTCTCAGTTCTTTGCTCCCTGAAAGGGGACACAGTTCTTCCAAGGTCAGGTCTCGGCAAGGGACTGATATTTCTGCGTGTGTCCAAACCTGTTACGGGGGATGATGAAGCAGCAAAATCTTCTGCTACGCGCAGCTTGTAGGGTGATTTGCTATTGTGTTTTCTACGTGGAACTGAAGTTGTTGAAGCTGAAGAGACTTCATGTTCAACCCTTGAAGGGTGCCTCCTGTGTAGTGCCAAGGGGCTTATGTTCATTACACCAAATGCTTTTGTTTCTTTTAAAGTGAAGTTTCTTCTTTCTCGTTCATGGCGTGGAATCTCTTGCCACTCGGTCTCCGTGTCCGATGGCTCATAACCACTACGTCCCTTCTTAGTTGAGTTTGGAGTCTGAGGAAATCGGTTATAGTAAGGCGGTGACTGATCCATCTATGAACAAGGTTGTTTACCGAACCTTGATTGCGCTCAAACAGCAACTAATGAACCTGGTGTTGTAGTTCTCTTAGAAACTGAAAGAGTGGGGTGGAATCTTGTAAGAAGTAATGATATAATGACAGAGAAAGAGACTAGTTTGATACTTTGAGACAATGCTTCAAAAGGGTATCTTCCAACGCAAGGAGAAAGAAGAAGAATTGGGAGTAGAAGCACGATGGTTTCTAAATGAGACACATTGGTGACGATAATGACAACATGCTTGTACGTGGGTAGATGAAAAAGATGTGTCGTTTAGGCCATTGACGTGTATACGACGTTGTCGTTTTCTCCTCTGGCTTTGGGATGTTTATATTACAATTTACATAGGAATTTTGAGCATCTTGTCTGGTGCCTGCATATGTTGACGACATTACCCATTACCCAAATTTACTTGGTTATCAACGCTGTTCTATCCTGGTCATGCCCAGCTTAGTTAAATTCACCAATACATTATATTAGGTTAATTATGCTTTTGCTTAACTTTATTAATCTGTTTATATTATTAACAATCAGGCCAACGACTTTGTTAATGTCCTACCATACTATGCAGTCATAGTGTTAATTTGATCTTTTAACTACAGTAATGTTAGTGCCCATAAAAACTATGGGGGTGAAGAAAGAAATAGTCTCCTTTCTTTTACAGTTCAAACTTTTCTTAAGTGGGTTCTCATCTCTTCTTTCGTAGCCCAAATTACATGGCCCAGACAGTGGCACAGCTACTTATTTTCTTTTCTTTAATTCACTCCCAAGTTATCAGGATCATAACTGTTGTTATCTTATTGGATTTAAGTTCAAATTGCTTACTAAATAAAGTAAGTTAAAATATATTAAAATTAAATATAAACAATATAATGGTAATATCGTTATTATTAATATAGTATATTTTACATTTAATTATATTTGAGATCCCACAATATATTCATTTTATGGTTTTAGTTATTGGTGTTGGACCTCTGTCAGTTATTGCTGACATAGTTATCAGAAGGTCACGTCCTCCCTTAAGGTGAATTCCATTGATCATAACAACACCTTTGGAGCATGTAACATTTAAGAGAAGCAGAGAAATACTGAGTTAAAAAGATCATAAGCAGCTTTCATTGACACAAGTTGTAGTTTTTCAGCTGTGATTCTGTTAGAACTGCTGCATCACAAGGATGTTTGAAACTCTCCCATATGGTGAGTCCTGTGGAATCATCTTTCAGCAGTAGATTATCAGAATAGCAAAGTTAAGCAGTGAAATTTATTGTTGCAATGTTTGAACAAATTGAATGACCAGATAACATTATTTCTTGCATCAACTACACATCCAGGTTACCATCTTTGAAGATTTTCAAAACCAGGACTTTTGACATGACTTGTATTAAATGATGTGGTTGACTATTCCTATTATAACTTCTTACATTTGGTAGGATTTTTCCTGGTGATTTCTTATAAAAATCTGAAAGATAGATTTTGATTTATAAGTAAAATTCTCTTATGGATAATAGTTATTTAGGGATTTAAAAGTTTGCAAGAAATTTCCTATGAAAAATATTCTCAGGAAATTTTCGTGTAAAAGAAATCCAAAAAACATATTAATGCGAAAAATTTATAACATTTTATGAAAATCCACTTAAAAAGAAACAAGTATTATTTTTTGTTGCAAATTTAAATTAAGTAACTAATAATAAAATCTAAGTAATTTCTTAAAAGAAATTCTCAACTATTGTTTTCCTGAGAAATCAAATTTGTAAGTATACTTTTCTACTGATGCTTTTGCAAAAAGAAAAAATAAAAAAAAAATCCACAGAATTTTAAAAATCTATAATTTTTTCATTTTCATATTATTTAAACATTTTTAAAAATAAATTTAGAAATTACTATTTAATTTATAAATATTAATATTTTTAAAAAAATTATGAAATTAATACTTAAAATAAATTATGAACTATTTTACTTACTGATTATATAATTGTTAAATTAAATTAATGATTGATGAAGCTATAAAATAACTTAAAGATGTCTTAAATAACTTTTTTTATTGTTATTTTACTTATACTGATGCACACTAGTTCAACGGGAATTTTTCATTCATAAAGCGTACTGATATAAAAAAAAACTGTGAGCTTTGTCAACTTTTTTTTATTAATATTTTCAGATTGATCTTGTTATGGTTTAATTTCCTCATTTTGTTTGGTCTCTTTACTTGTAATACAACAACATTTTCCTCAATTTTACTAGCTGACTTTTAACTGTACACTTACTCTCAAAGTTACATTACACCATATAATTATCTTGAGGCACTCACGAAAATTTTGACTGTTCATCACAACAAAAAATAATAAAAGAAAATATCATAAAATATATAAAAGCTTTTAATTAATGTTTGAAATTTGATTTCAACCTATCAAATCACGACTTTTTTTATCTTTTGGATAACTTTTTTTTATGGTATTTTGTCTCCTACAAATTAGTATAAATAATTAAAGCAATGGTCCCAACGACCAATTTACGTTGACCAAACCCATTAAAATAATAAAAATTGAAACAATATTAAAAATTCAAACAATAAAATGTATATATGCTAAAAAACTTAAATGACTCACTAATAAAAACGACTCACTCATCCCTCTCTAAGATACTACTAGAAAAACATTTATTGCCTAAAGATTTTTCTGTTAAAAATTTTGGTAAGAAAAACATGCAATCTTTCACGTGAAATTTTTCTCATTTGCATATTTTTTTTTTTTACTTTTTTACTAAAAAATGCATGCGAACTTTTATGTGTAAAATTATCAACAGAAAATTATTTTCAATATTATCTATATCAATTATATAAATATATAATATAGTCTTTTTTTCTTACGAATAAAATTCCTAACAAAACTATTATCTTCCACATTTTTCTTATGGATATAAACTTGTAGGCAATAATGTAAGGCACAGTAAAAAAAAAAAACAGAGGCACGCACGCATCCTTTCTCTCTCCACCGTGTCTCTCTCACATTCTCAAATACATGAACTAAATTATATTGAATAATTTTCCAAATTATTTAAAGTGAATCTTGCTTAGCGGGAGCTTTCTTATTTCCATAATCCTAAACAAATTCCGAAGCAAGTGAAATATGTAATTATAGGCATTCAACTTCTATGAAAAATGATTTTATCCAACAAAGTCTATAAACTTAGCTTAACTATAGAAAAGACAAATTATTTAATCTATTAAACATTAATTTAACGAGAAATATTCAAGTATCAATGAAAAAGTAATAAAATATTTGAAAATTTCATCTACAAGGATAGATTTTTTTAATCCATAGAAAAGTACAGTTAATATTTTTAACATTGAGTTGGTGCTTAGACAATTACACATAACTTAAAAAAAAAAAAAAAGTACTCAAAAACATGCCTATTGGTAACTATAAATATCATCGAATACAACGTCACGAGTGAGTGTAACAACAAAAAATCTTAATACCATTGCATAACTCACATGACTCTTACCGAGTCAACCGATCTATTCGAAAGTAACTCCTTTCTAATTTATAATGACTTTCCAGTGTTAGGGCGTCAAATGTCAAAACATATGCTTGTTGAAAAACTTTTGTGATTGGTCACAGAATTGAAAAGTAGCAATTTTCTTAGAATTTGAATGGGTAAAAACCGTAATCATATATTTGAATTATATAAAATAAACACGTTAGAAATTAAAATATTATCTGAATTTTAATTTTATTTTGAAAACTCTTTCCCAATGAGTCAAATTGAGCTATTCAATAGTTAAAGGTAGTTGTTTAAATAAAAATCCCCCCACTGCATGGCATGTTAATAATAATGTTATAGTCTAACCTATTCCATTATTATATATTTTTATAGTCAAAAGGTCAATTTGTGATTTTCACAATTTAAGAAAATATTTTTTTTAATTAAACGCCATGACCGGGATTGTGTATTTTTGAAAATTGAAGTCTTGCGAGAAAAAAAAAAATAGAGAAGTTGGTGGAGATGGAAAGTCTTAGAAACATAATACATAATTCCATTTGAATGATGTCACGGGAAGAAATTTTCTTCCTTTTTCAAGTTGAATTTTCCTCAACAGTGTGTTGCTATATCTTGTGTGCTTATCTACCACGCAAATTGTTCAATAAATAGTTTTTTTATTGTGTGCAAAGTTTTATTCTGTCGTGGTGCATGCAAAATTGGAATATATAATAGTTTTAATTGGTAAATAAAACAATATCTTAAAATTATACTCGTAGACAAACTTCAATGCTGTACCTTACTATATTTTTATATTGGGATGCATGTTGATTGATTTCACTGTATGATTGAATTAAATATTCATAGAAGACTTTCTTATTATTATTAAAAGTGTAATCAGATGGAGACATCAACCCACCTCTTGTCGATCATTATAAATACAGACTATTTTTTGGTTATTAAATTTTTCTTGCTTATCTATTTTGGAATTATACTGGACATAATGTGGGGAATAAATGCACCTGAATGATATTTTTAGGATAAATATTTCTACGGAAGAGGTTTAAATGTAAAAAAAATTACATTCGAATGTAAGTTTCTTATGGTCCATATTATAAAAGTAATTACATTTTCTCTATTTTTGATAATATATTTAAATATTTTTTACTTTCCTTTAACATTTTTTTCTATAATTTATTACTATTATTTTAAAGGTTACAATTGATGATATTTGAAAAAACATTTTTACTAGCTTTTTTTTAAGAGTTAAAATTATTTATTAACTTTGTCAGCGGGACAAGTTCAGTAACATTTGTTAAGAGTTTGTAAAGACGAAGTTAATTCTAATATTTATTAAAACACATTAAAAAATCCATAATATTTGTTACAGATAAAAGACATTTAGTAGACCATGTGAAGAAGATGTTAATTTGGCATAACATTTTCAGTAAGAGTTTCTGTCTAAAAAAGACGTTTCAGAATATTAAGAAAAGAAGTTACATTTAAACTGTCATTCATGTTTAGTTCTACAAGCGGTCGTGAGATTATTAAGTCTACCGAATAACTTAATTTTTCCCAATAAATCAATAATAGTTTTTCTTATAAGTTTTCAACATGAAAAGTTTATCATCAAAATAAACTTTATTTTTCTTAGTCTTTCATTTGAGGAGATGATGTTTCATTTATACATATCTGTCATTCATTTTTCTTAATATTTTTTAATGTTGGTATTTTCTAGTTTTGTTATTATTTCATTTATATTTGAAGATTTTTTAGACAAGGTTGTATACAATTTTTAAAAACTTTTCAATCATGCAACTTCTGTTATGTTTGGCAGGGAGTGAGAATCAATTCTGGTGTGCGCCTTAAATAAAGTTTTTAGTCATCGACCGTCTTGCAGAAAACTAGAAATGACAGTGATATAAAAATTTGAAAACAGATTGCAAATGATGCGCAAACAGTTGTACCCATTTCATTATTATTTCTCTGGTAGAATATTACATTTATGTGGAGATATTGTTGAAGACAACATAAAAAATAAAACACAAGTTACCAGTGACAAATAATTCAAAGTACAGACATTTTTGAAAAATTAAAAAAAGGAAAACGGCATTAGTTTTATTAAGCTGTCTGCAGAGAGATAAGATCATGAAAGTGCTTTGGTTTGTCAGACTTGGAAAATCAGACAAATTGGTTCAAGTATTCATCTACGGTTGTGTATTTCACGTAAGGATAAGCCTCCGAAGCTTCAATATCTTTTGCGGGATCAATCTCATACACTGCATCACCCCTTATCTGTTGTGAGTGATACAACGCCAACAGATAATTATTTGGGAAAGATGACTCTGCAGAAAATCAAAAGATGGTTAATTTCACACAATTGATGCAACCAACACGTGTACAAAAATGAATTTGTGAAGTCTAATAATAAAGAGTGTTGTTACTTGCAACATACCCTGAATCTCCTTAAGAACTTTTTCCTCTGGAACGTAAATTTTCTCAAGAGTCTTTCCAATTTTTTTCTCCCACAAAGATACAATCTCATTTAAGGTCAAATAGTTGGCAGGGAGCCTTAGGTGTACGCTTTTGTTCAATGCATTAGGGTCATTCGCTGCTTCGATGGTGAAAGTTCCCACATCAGCCTCAGTTAGATATGCTCCTGAAACAATATATATGTAACATTAAAGCCATTTAGTTGTGTCTAAGCTATTTATAGCAAGTGTGTAATAAAACAATTATTATAACTGTTTCTTTTGTAATTAATTGAATTGTACATTATCACTACCTTTGACATTTCCATCTCCTTGAATGTATATCTTGTCACGAGGAGGAACAGTGATGTCAATCTGTGCTAGGTTACGTAAGAAGTAACCGGTAAAAGCATGGCAACATAGGTAAGTGTAAGGAACTCCCTCAGCTTCAATTACTCTCCGGATTTTTGCTTTTTCCTCAAAAACTTCTCTCACCGGTTCTACTGCATCGTGACGATCCACATCCAGTCCAAATTCAGATGGGAAGAATCTCTGTTGAGGAATCAAATTAATAATGAACACATAATTTTAATTAATTATTTTAAGAATGGAAAATGTGCTTAATAAAAAAAGGATTTTTTGGATGAGGAAGAGTGTCACCTTGATGTTTCCAGCTTCTTTTATGGCTGCAATGATCTTGACCTGGTCTTGTATGAGGAGTCTCCCAAATGAGCAGATCACCACGTCAACTTGTTTGAGTGCGTTGACCAGACTTTGATGATCATTCATATCTCCCTGCAGAGATGAATGAGTAGTATAATTAGTGTGAAAAGAGATGGAAAAAGAAAATGGTGAAAAAGAGATGAAGAGAGGAAGGAACCTGGATTAGAACAACTCCAGAATTTTGGAAGTTTTGAAGGAGTTCCTCCCTGGTTTCAGGATTAGCAGCTGTGACAAGCCTTGGCTTGGTAACATTGGATGGAGTGTCCCTAACCAAGACATAGGTGGGGTTGCCAGCCTTGAGACTTGCCCACACAATGTGTCTTCCAATGGCTCCTGTGGGTCCCAAAATAAGGATTCTATCTTTTCCTGCCATGAGAGATTAGAGGAGATGACAGTGGAAACAAGCAGTTAGCAGTGTGTGGTTTTCTTAATATAAAGCAGCAATGGCTTTCTGATGCATAGACAGCAACACTTTCATTGGTATTTATAGGCCTCCAAGTTTTCTTTATGTGGAATTTTTGGCTTAATTAATGAGTGTGATTGCATAATTTTTCACAACTTCAACAAATATCCATTTAGTTATTGGGTCCAGCCACCCGCTGCTCTGAATTCTTAATCAACCATTTGACTGTTTTTGTTCGTTAAAGGTGTGCTTACAAGCAGTTGCGGATGGAGAGACCCTCCTCACTCCATGACCAAAATACATTAATGACAATTATTGTCATTGGCATGAAAATAAAATATCTATAAAACAGTAAAATATCAAATAGATTTAACAAAAAAAAACATAAAAAAAAGAAACTGATCAATAAAAGACAAGAGTTAACAACAACCAGAGATTAGGAACACCCATTTAAATTATAAAAAAAGAATAAAAAAAAAAACACTGTATGTTGGTATAGAGGAAACACAAATCTTAAAAAATGACTGTATGGTAAACAAATTTTACAAATAACTATAATTGATTCTAGAAAAAAATATTTTGATGACTCTAATGTTTTCTGTATTTTTATATCGTTAATATTGGTCTTCAAACTCTGAAAAAATATGTAGTAGTTTTTCTTAAATATAAAATTATCTATATCTTTTTTAGAATTTGAAGACAAAACTTATTAATATAAAATTGCATGATTATAAGTAAGTTTAACGGAAATTACAGGCTTATAATAGCATTTTTTTTTCTTTATTTTATATATGTAGTTTGATATAGACTTACTGATTTTCAATCGATAATTACGTTCTCATATTTGTTACCCTCCCTCTAACTTTTTGTTTTTTTGTTTTTTTTACCAATACTCTAGCTTCGCTAAAGAACCAAAATATTTGTATAATATGATTCATAAATATTATAGTCTAATTGATAGAAACCATTATCAGTATGATAGTATTATTCAAGATGTGTTTAGTATTTTATACTGTAATCTGAAAAAAAACTTAATAAATAAATCTTAAAGTTTATTATTATAAGCTACCTAATTGTGTATTTAAGTTAGTTTTAAATTTCCATCGTATCCCTCGGTATTAATTTATTTAAATACAAAATTTATAATATAAATAATTATTTCATGTATTTTTAAAATTTTATTATAAAATTCTTTAAATGAAATAAATTATTATCAAACCACTTTTTCCTCATATATTCCAGTAGAAAAAAATTCTCTTATATATATTAATTTTTCTCTTATTTTAATGTATTGCTTTGAAAAAGTTTCAATGCTTGTGATAATCGACTTGAATTTAAAAATAGGACCGGGTTCACACTACGATTGAAGAACTGATCTAATAATTGATCCAAATGAATCACATAATCGATTAAAAAATATCTTAAAATCGATCAATGTTAACGAGTTCATACCTAATTATTAAAGGAAATTTTAAATTATTTATTTTTAAATACTTAAATTTTTTAAAATAAATTTGGTGATGAATCAATAGAAATTTGTGCTTTTAACACGCATCGTTTTACATCATTTTTATACTACGATCATTCTACTTTTAGAAAAAACAACAAGCGACTTAAGACTTTGAAATTTATAAAGACTAAGATAGAAGAAAATTAATTTACACAGAACTTTCAAACTTAGAACACATATTCTTTCTTTGAAAAAAAAAAGAATAAAAAAAAGAATCAATATAAAATTTAAAAACTGAAAATAAAACTATAAAATACATATTTATACTTATTAAAAATATTATTGTATTCATACCGATCCAATTCCTGTTTAACCATTAAATCTTGTGAAAAATATTTGACTTAGTGACAACTTCTTTCTTTTTTCTACATAATGTATGTTTTCTGGCTACTTGTATGCAATGTGACATCATGAAAGATAGATGAGTAAACCAACCCCCAGCGTCAACTACTCAACATTTTCGCATACATTTTTATATTTGAGTTTTGAAGTAAAGTGCATACCTTTCACTATCTATATTAATTATAAATACTTAAATTTCAGTTTATATTTTTTTAATTTGACTCCCAAAATTTGCTTCACTCTCTTGTTTTAAATAATAAAAAATGAAATTGTCCATTCACAACAACTTGTATGATAGTATAATGTTTATAATTACATATGTATATCTACTCAACTTATAAGAAATTCAGTACATGTATATGTCTACAAGTATGCATAATTGACTCTCAACTTACATTAAGAATAAGGATGTATAAGTTATTAAAAACTAACATAAAAATAATTTAAATATCTATTGTTCTTGTTATAATAATGAGATTAAACTTTAGTGATTTCAATTATTTTTATCAAACATAAAATACTTTTCAATAATTTTTCATATTCAAAGTTTAAGATTTTTCCCTGAATATAACTCAATTGAATTTAAAAAGATTGTAATAAATTTTATGATTAAATGAAACTCGATTTTATCTAATCTTTTATTATTAGATAATAATTATATAGGTTGAATATAATATTTAATCTGAATAGATTAAAATTATTAAATAATAATAATAATATAATTATGATTCAACTTACTTTATTTTAATATTATTACATATGTATTTTTGAAATATTAAATTATTCAAATTTTTAACTATAAACATATATTTTATTTTTTATAAAACATTCAAAAAAATTAGTATAAAAAGTGTTTTGAAATTATAAATTTCAGTAAATAAAAAAAAAAAAAAATCAAAGGCTCCGACCAAACTAACGCAACCCAATGAGTGATGTTTTTAAGTTAGGTTGATTATAATTGAAAAATTAAAAAACTTAACTCAATTCAAATCAAACTTCTTTTATTTACTCGTATACACTCCTAGTTCAAAGTATTATTTTCCAATTACAGACAATATTAAAACTAGATTAACTAATTAAAAATAGAAGAATTAGATTACTTATTTAACTCTACCTAAAACTAGCTACACACGATGACAATGAAGCAGACTAGCATGGAGATTATGACAGACTCGGTGCCAAACTTTTCCAATGATCTAACTATTTTTCTACTTTTTTTACAAGGTATACCAAATTTTCATTGTCATTAAACTGAAAAGGTTTAACAAGTACATTAAGCAATTAACCCTTAAAATAAATTACTTTAATCTTTTAATATTTTTATATTAGTCCCACTGAAAAATAGTCAATTGGAACTAAAAACAAATAATAATCTGCATATTATAAGTAAAAATAATAATTTTGTCTACTATAAAATAAGATAACAAAGGAAAAAAAACATGAACCGAAAGTCAAGAGAATATTTTGAAATCAAAATAAATTTTTTTTATATTTGTGAGACCAAAACATACTTAAATTTATTGTTATTTTTAAGCAATTTGCAATTTTTAATTAAAAGGTTATTTTGAAGTCCTTTTCAACATACCTTACCATTCAACGAATTCGGTGGTCATTTAATAAACACGACTAACCTTAAAAGTTGACTCTTGCCCAAAAACTTTGGCAAGACACACAATCATGTAAACACAAGGGTTAACTATTGAAAGTTACACTTAGAAACTCTAAATATATCTGAATGTTGACGAATTCATATAAGAAGTTGGAGATATATTTTTTTATTTGATGTTTTGAGTGATGTAGATGAACTTCTTTTAGAAGAAAAAAATACAATTTCATTAATCTATACAGTTTCTAATATACTTTGTTAATGTTATAATAGATATATTTTAGCTTTTCATAATTTTTTCAAGTTTTAAATATATGTTTCTCTAGTTTCTATTATTGAGTTGGCGTACCATTAATTTATGAGTTAAGTGGATTAGTATGCAAATAAAAAAAAGTGACCCATTTAATATTGAATTAGTGAAATTTATATGTTTTAGGATGAGCTGGTATTAAACGACTTGGCTTGGATTACAGACAGCTAATTGCAAGTAAAATATATAATTAAAACTTCAACGTGTCGATGTAGAGTCCAACCCACCAAACATTTTTGTGATTAAAAGGGATTCTGAAATGTGAATATATTATATATATTGAAATAATGCAACCACTTGACTACTGTTTGAATCAATGACAACCTATACACATTTTAAAATTGATATAACATAGGGGTAATATCTTTAATTTGCTGAAAATATAATTTAAAAAAATTACGTTACGTTTTTTTTTTTTTTTTAATATTGAAATTAAT